>Ga0207774_100054_pt1 | contig 118767 bp, 107 predicted proteins | sample TtaePargueraPR_13_FD_187754 | JGI IMG/M metagenome (GOLD analysis project Ga0207774, IMG submission 187754) | Aerobic enrichment media microbial communities from Bioluminiscent Bay, La Parguera, Puerto Rico - Tt and M2 (2) (SPAdes) | ecosystem: Environmental > Aquatic > Marine > Unclassified ... | reverse complement strand
CCAGCGCCATCGCAGCATTCGGCCGGTAAAGGTCGCTCGCGAAAAACCTCTGTCCCGACGCATCGGCAAACACACCGTCTTCGTCGACGGTCTCGATCCCGACCGATGCGATGGCTGCAGGAACGCAAGCCTGATAGGTGGCAAGGGCAATCGTCTGGTCCAGCTCACCGGCCAGCGCCGCTCCGCGGCCAAGCAGAAGCCCCGCGAGGCAGACAACCAGCCTCGCATCCACCGGCCCGCGGCCGCTTTTTTTCGCCTGTCGTTCTGATCTCAAGCGCCCGCTGGACACCCGCCGCCCTCTCAACCGATCCGGTCACCCCTTTTTCAGCGAAGCCGGGCTTCGCCTTCAACAAAGAAAACACCATTCGGAACAAATGGTTCCGAGCGACATGAGAAAGAGGCCAAGTTGAGGACACTTGCTAAGCGGCGAATAAGGCAAGCCCAAGACAGCCCGCGCAAAAAACGGGACCGCGAACCGCGTCGGCCGCACGCCCGTCCAGCTCCCGAAACAACCCGGTCATCCACCCCGTCATCCCCAGCCTCTTCAAGGGCTCGCAATGCGGCGCAAATCATGCTAATCGACCGGTCATCGGCCCCGTAGCTCAGCAGGATAGAGCATCAGATTCCTAATCTGAGGGTCACAGGTTCGAATCCTGTCGGGGTCACCATATTTTTCAATAACTTAGTTGAAGTTCACCGTTTCATTTCTTCCAATTGAAACGGTTTCGGGCGTCCGGATAGGGTCGCCGTGCCGTTTCGGATATGTGTGAGCGGAATGAACCGGCGCTCGTTATCACCAGCGACCGACGGGTGAGTGAGAGTAAGGACCGGCCTTCTCTTCCCTGCATCGGCGCAGCCATTACGCGCAGCCCCCGGGCACAGACCTGCGAGCTGTGCTGCGCCCTCCGATATGTGCCTGCTCGGTAAATTCGGAAGAGTGTCAAACCAACAAATGGTTTTCGCGGGAAAATCAGTTTCCGAAGAGCGCTATCAGACCATCGGATAGAGCCCCCTGCCAAATGAGATAGTCATGCGCACCCGCATATTCGCGGAGTGTCACCTCATATCCCTTGGCGTCCAGCACGGTGCGCAGGTGGCGGTTGGTGTTCAGGATGTCGAGGCGTCCCGCACGGCCCGTTTCGAACAGTCCGGCGGTCAGGAAAAACCGAATGCCGGCACGCTCCGCGGCGGCGACCTTGTTGGCCATGTATTCGGCCCTTTCCGGCGGCGTGCCTTCCGGTGACCACCAGTAGGAACCGGACATGGAAATCACGTTTCCGAATATCTCGGGATAGGCAAGCGCCAGCCGCGTGGAGGCGAGCCCGCCATAGCTCGACCCGGCAAGGGCGGTGCGCTCCGGCGGAACGGAGACCTTCAGTTCCCTCGCCGCAAACGGCACCAGCTCCCGTGCGATGACATCAGCAAACGGCTCGTTGCCCGGCAGCTCCCTGCCGCGGGTTTCCAGATCCGGATTGGCGATCAGGATAGCCACGGTCTGCGGAATGACGCCGTCGGCCTGCATGTTGTCCAGAATGACCGGCACGGAGACATCCGACTGGTAGGCTTCCCCGTCGAACAGAACCAGCAGCACGGTTTCCGGGTCCGAGGGATCGAATTTCGCCGGCGTATAGAGACTGACCGGGCGCGTGTTGCCCAGGGTATCGCTGGTAAAGGCCATATCCCGGACGGTGCCTGCCTTCCCATCCCGTTTTTCTGTGAACGGCAGCTCCGGGGCATCCGGCAGCTTCAGCACCGATTTCCGGCTGAACCTGTCGATACTCTCGGCCGGCCACGGATCGAGGTTCAGAGGATCGGCCTGCGCGGTCGCAAGGATCGCGACACGGCGTTCCCAGAACGTGCCGGGCACTTCTGGAACATCGGGCGCAAGGCGATAGGACAGGCGCGTGTCGTTCGGGAGCTCATAGCTGCGGTACCAGATGTCGGTCTCTCCCAGCCGCGTCATCGGATCGTGATCGGCGGACGGCGCACCGAGAATCCGCACGCCGGTCTTCGCACCGCGATAGAGGAAGGTGACGATGGAGGTCTTGTCATCGACCGGCTCGATCAGCGGCGTACCCCTGGACGCCATCTCGTCCCAGAACGTTCCGGTCTCCCGATCGTCACCGAGCTTACCGGCGACGCGCTGCAGTGTCGGGCTGAGGAGCTGCTCTTCGGGCGTTTCCTGCAAAACATCCTCCCCCGGCAGAAGGTTTTGCGTGATCGCCACCTTGAACGGCGCCCCCTGCTCGGCCCGCCCGTCCAGCGCATGTATTTTCAGGAAGGCCGCGTCCTGCGGGACGAGGAATTGAAACGTGTCGCGGACGCCGTCTTCGTCCACCAGGCGGCGCAGGTGGGAATCGTCTTCCCTGACAAGGTCAAGCACCAGCCCGGTGCCGGGCCTTTGCAGCTTTCCGGCAACATAGGTCCCCGGATGCAAATCGAGACGCAGCCGGGCGGCTGCGTCTTTTCGTGTCAGTGCGCCCTGCCAGACGTCCCCGGTCGCCCCGGGGCCCAGACTGGTGCCCGGATCCGCGGCTTCTGCGGTTTTCGCCATCAACGGCAAGAAAAGTGCGATCGTCAGCAATACGGCAAGTCCGGATTTTTGAAAAACGGCCATCTCATTACCAGGTGTATTTGAGTTTGGCGGTGACGACGCGGCCCGGGCCGTACCAGCAGGCATATGCAGACGCGCAGCTTGAGGTGTAACGCTTGTCGAGAAGATTGCTTGCGTTGACCTGCAGCTTGACCCCTTCGAGCTGGTTCGAAACGGCGCCGAAATCATAGCTGGCCATGGCATCGAGCAGTGTCGCGGACGGCACGACGATGTCATTGTTCCTGTCGTAGCTTCTTCCGATATAGCGCACGCCGAGGCCAAGGCCCAGACCATTCAGCGCGCCGTGATCGAATTCGTACCTGCCCCAGAGATTGGCGAGATGCTCCGGACGCCGGTCCACGATCAGGCCAACCCGGTCGGGATCCTCGTCCTCGGTGATTTTTGTGTCCGTATAGGTGTAGGAGCCGACGAGGGAGAAATTCCTGGTGACCTGCGCATGGCCTTCGACTTCAAACCCCTGGCTTCTGATCTCGCCGGTCTGGAAGATTTCGTTTGTGACCGGGTCGGTCGTTTCCATGTTCTGCTGCAGGATGTGGAAGGCAGCCGCGTAAATCTGGAAATTACCGCTGGGAGTGGCGTATTTGACACCGGCCTCCCATTGCTGCGCCGTGACCGGTTCCAGCGGATCGTCGTTGTGATCCGTTCCGAGCGAAGGCTCGAAGGACGTCGAATAGCTCAGATAGGGCGAAATGCCGCTGTCGAAGTTGTAGATCGCCCCGGCCCGGCCGGAAAAGGCTCCATCGTAATAGGAGCTATCGGTGCCGCTGAACTGGTCGACTTCGGTTCCCGCCCAGTCATATCTTCCGCCGAGACTGACCGTCAGCTTGCCCAGTTCGATCTGGTCCTGGGCATAAAGTCCGAGCTGCCAGGCGGTCGTGACCTCGTCGCTGGTCCACAGGTCGAGCGAAATATCGGGCAGGTTGCCGTAGCTCGGGTTCATCCAGTTGATGTCGAGGCCGGTGGTGTCGCCGAAGCCCCACTGATAGTTCCGCTTCGAGTGCTTGTAGTCGAGACCGGTCAGCAACGTATGCTCCAGCCGCCCGGTGTTGAAGTCGCTTTGAAGCTGGTTGTCGATCACGAACTGGTTCAGGTCGGTCGACCCGCCGCTCGGCCGGCGGCTGATATCGCCGGTCGCATCGTTCAGCGCGCCCCAGGTGAGGGTCTGGTGATAGGTGTCGATGATGTTGTAGGCGGCATTCTGCCGGAACTGGAACACCTCGTTGAACCTGTGCTCGAACTCGTAGCCGATCTGGAACTGGGTGCGCCGGTATTCCTCGAAATCCGGATCGCTGACGTTGAAATCGTTCGGAATGAAGCCGTGCGAGGTCTTGTAGAGCGTACCGTTCGCTTCCCGGAAGTTCCGGAAACCGCCGTTGGGATCATGACTGAAGACGGTCAGCAGCGTCAGCGACGTATCGTCCGTCGGCGCCCACCGGATGGACGGCGAGACGGCGAAACCCTCCCGGATCAGGCCGTCTTCCTCCAGATCGTAGCGTTCCGCCGTTCCGACAAGGCGATAGCTCCAGACACCGGCCTTGTCGAAAGTGCCCTGGAAATCGAAATTGCCGCCGATCCTGGCATCGAGCCCGGTGGTCAGCTCGACTTCGCGCGCGGTCTCCCCGGTCGGCCGCTTGGTGACCAGGTTGACGATCCCGCCGGGGCTCGTCTGGCCGTAGAGGATCGACGAGGGGCCCTTCAGGACCTCGACGCGCTCCAGCAGATAGGGGTTGATCTGCCCAAGCGAGCTCCAGCCGAATTCGAGCCCGTTCACGTAGCGCGGCACGTAACCGAAGCCGCGGATATACATCTCGTCGTGGAGGTTGGAGGATCCCCGATATTCCGTCGCGACGCCCGCGGTGTAACGCAGGGCTTCCGATACGGTCGTGGCGTCCTGATCCTCGATCTGTTGGCTCGGCACCACGCTGACCGCCTGGGGCGTCTTGATCAGGGGCGTATCGGTCTTCGTTCCGGCCCGGCTGCGGTTTGCGACGTAGCCCTCGACCGGCCCGTCGCCCTCTTCCTGAATATCCTGAACATGGATCGTTTCGAGTGTGGCGGTACCGGCTTCCTGCGCGGCGGTTGGGGTCACGGCCAGGAGGCTGACGGTCGCGGCCAGATGCAGGGCGGTGGTCGGGAAAGGAAGGCGAGCCATTTGATACCTGTCTGTATTTAGCTGTCGCAACAATGCCTTGCATGCGTGTCGCGGCAGCATTAATCTTGACTTTATTACTCAGGTATTAGAAGGACTCTGTAAACGAGTCCATCGGGCTACATCTGCGGAAATGCCAAAAACCTTTCCGCAAACGCCAAACGGAATGGACGGCGCCGGGGCCGGTCAGGCTTCCGTGCGGGAAGGTGAGACTATGGTAGAGATTGTTCCGCCCAAGAGATTTCGAGACGGCCAGATCGTCCGGGTCGACAGTTGCCTGTGGCCGACAACATCCATCGAAACCGTGCGCCTGTCGCGCGTGCGCGGCAAGTTCCAGACCTTCATCTTCCTGGAAGGCGAGCAGAGCTTCTGGCTGGACGAGAAATTCTTTCATGTCGATGCCGGGCACGGGCCGAACCGCCAGCCCAAAGCCCTCACCTTCGCGCTCAGCCGCGACACGGACATCCGTCTGCTCAAAGGAACCGAAGCGCCCTTGCACAAGGTGTCCATCACCTCCCCCCTGGAATGGATGGACCAGATGGAAATCGCCGGGTCGCAGCGCCCCTGTGAGATCGTCGACTTCATGAACGGCCATCTGAACCATCTGGTCTGGGAACCCGGCCCGGAGGTCATCGCGCTGGCAGAACAGATAACCATGCCGCCGCGCTGGCTCGGCGAGGACATGCTGCCGCTGTTCCACTCCGCCCGCGGGCTCGACATGATGGTCGCCGTCTGCCGCCGCCTGTCCGGCGCCGTGAGCCCGGACAGGTCGCTCCTCCCGCGCTCTTCCCGCGTCCAGATGGAGCGGATCCGGGACTTTCTCATGGACCGCCTCCATCAGGACCTTCAGATCGGTGACATCGCCCGCGAAACCGGCACCAGCGTGCGCTCGCTGCAGAGGAAGTTCAGGGAGCACTTCGGCGAGACGGTGTTCGAATTCGTCCGCAATGCGCGGCTCGAACGGGCCCGGGAAGCGCTGCTGCGCGACCAGGTCAGCGTCTTGGAAGCCTCCATACTGGCCGGCTACAGCTCCGCCGCCGCCTTCTCGACGGCGTTCAAGAGCCGCTTCGACGAGGTGCCCCGGCGCACGAAAAGGCCACGAGGATAAAGCGTTTGACCGGTCGCGTCTTTAAGAGCAGTCCGTCAGCAACCGCCCGGCCAGCCTTTCGCCTTCGGCCCGGTCACCGGCAACACGCAGTTCCCTAATCGGGATCGCCTTGGCGAACTGAACGATACGCTTCTCCATCATTTCCCGGACCGCGGGATCCGCGGTGACATAGACAATCGCCATACAATACGTGCCGAAGTCCTTCTTGCGGTTTTTGAGCCATATATTTGACAGCCTTTCAGCTTCGTTCGGCTCGTCGTCGTGGTCGTGGCTTGCCAGCGCAATGACCAGCGCGAAGGGCTCCCGGCGGTCGATCAGCGCATCGAAGCCCGCGAGCACACGTTCCACGCGGTTCTCCTCGTTCAGTTCCGGAAACTGGAGGAAAACGACGGGCCGGCCCGCCTGGTCGAACAGAAGCGGGTCGGGCGCCGCCTCGTAGATACTGTCCGGATAGAACCCGGTTTCTCTCTTCATGTCTTGAACCTTTCAGGTTGAGGCCTGACCGGACGCCATCTCCCTGCCTGTAGCCGTGGAAGACCGCGCCACTGTCAGGAAGAGGATCGAGACGAGCACGATCGCACCCGCGCCGGCCGCGTAGAAAGCCGGCCAGCCGATCGATGAGACGAACTTGCCGACGATGACCGTGGCCACGATGCCCGTCAGTCGGCTGCCATTGAATAGGACGGCATAGGAGGTCGCGGTCTGACTGCCTTCGGCCCAGGAAAGGATTAGGGTGGACATCACCACCAGGACGCCTCCCACGCCGGAAGTCATGGCAATCGCGCCGGTCACGGCCGCAGCCTGGTTGCCGGAGACAAAACCGACCCCCATGAGGCCGAGACTGGTCAGGCAGAGCCCCAGAAAGACGCTCCCCATCATGGGATTACCGAACCGGCGGATCAATCCGCCCGAAACGAGCGAAACGCCGAGGAGACCGAGGGGCTGAACCGTGCCGACGAGCCAGGCGTTGGTTTCGAGCGACAGTCCGAGATCGACGAGCATGATCCGGTTGAGGGCGGACATCGGAAAGATGGCGCAGGCGACCAGCACGACAATTCCGAGACGCTTGAGCATCTTCGCGTTCCGGAAATCGGCGAAAAGACGTCCGTCGGATTTCTGTCTTTCGCTCCTCGTGTCCTTTTCGTCCCTGATCAGGTTGAGCACCGGCAGAACGCAGACAAGCAGGATCAGGGCAACCGCTGAAAACGTCAGCCCCCAGCCGAACTCGACCATCATTCCGACGAAAACGCCGCCGCCGATGATCGATCCGAGCGCCAGAGCACCGAGCTTGAGGGCGGCCGCAAACGGTTTCAGACGCTCGGAGGTCATCTCCACGGCCAGCGCATCAAGCGCAAGGTCCATCGTCGCAACGGCGAAGGCGATAACCAGACCATAGGCAAACAGCAGTGAAGGGGTGGCCGTTTCGGAAACCGCCACGACTGCCAGCCCGCCGATCGCCACCATCTGGCTGACCACGATCCAGCCGATCCGCCGGCCGAAAAACGGCAGGCGCCAACGGTCCACCACAGGCGCCCAGATAAAGGACAAGCCGATGGGTAGGTAAAGAACGAAAAGCAGCGAAACGCTTTCAACGGGGAGCCCGCGTGCGCGCATGATCGGCGGCAGCCCGCCCTGAACGAGCGCCGCCATGATCCCGAAGGAACCGTAAAGGGTCCCGGCAGCGACCAGGAAATGACGGCGCGAGGCCGCCGTCATTTCGGGGTCTTGCCTGCCGTGCGGCTCGGCTTCCGCCAGCGCGCCGCTCTTGAGGGAAACGCCGGACACGGAGGTCACCAGCGGTACTTCATCGTGGCCAGGACCGTGCGTCCCTGCCCGTAGTTGCAGAAATTGGTGCCGTTACAGGTGTAATAGACCTCGTCCGTCACGTTGGTGACGTTGAGCGCCAGTTCCAGTCCGTCCAGATGTCTATCCAGCTTGCCGAAATCGTAGCCGAGCAACGCATCGCCCACGACGTAGGAGGGCACTTCCAGCGTATTGGCTTCGTCGGCATAGGTCTTGCCGACATACCGGACCCCGGCCCCGAAAGTCAGCCCTTCGAGCGGCCCACTCTGCAATGTGTAATCGGCCCAGCCCGACGCGGTGACCTCGGGAACGGAGACAGGCACCTTGCCTAGGTTGGCACTGTTGCTCTTGGTCACTTCCGCGTCGAGCCAGGTAGCGCCGGCAATCAGGTTCAGTCCCTGAACCGGCGAGAACTTCGCTTCGAATTCGATCCCCCGCGACCTGATTTCCCCGGTCTGCACATAGGCATTGAACGGTGCTCCGGGCGACGGATCCTGCGTCAGAACGTTTTGCTGGGTCAGGTCGAACGCCGCCAGCGTGAAGATCCCGTCGAAGCCCTGCGGCTTATATTTTATGCCGACTTCGAACTGCTGACCGGTCGTCGGCTCGAAGGGAGCCCCGTAAGGGTTCGTGGTAATCGTCGGATCGAAGGAGGTCGAGTAGCTCGCATAAGGCGCCAATCCCATGTCCAAATTGTACATGGCGCCCGCTCTCCAGGTGAACTTGTTGAAGATCTGCTCAGAATACTGGCCGGTCATGGCATTGTCGTTTTCGATGTCCGCCCAGTCGTACCGGCCGGCTAAAAGAAAGTTGAAACGATCGATCTTGAGCTGATCCTGAACGTAAAGGCCGATCAGGTTTTCGGTTCTGTCCGGGCTCGTATAGGCGGCGGGACGGGTGATCGTCTGATTGTAATCCGGATTGACGATGTCCAGAGTGGGCGCGCCACCATAGCCCTGTGTCTGCTGCCAGTTGTCCCATTGATAGTCCACACCGAACACGGCCGTGTGCTTCACGGGGCCTGTGTCGATCTCGCCTTGCAGGCGCGTGTCCACATTGAAGGAATTGATGGTTTCGTCCGACCAGAGCGCGTAGCGGTTCAAGGTGCGGTAATCCGCCTGAAGGCCCGACGACCCGACCTGGCTGTGGCTCAGCTCCATGTACCGGTAACGCAGGTCCTGATGGACGCTCCACCGGTCGTTGAAGGCGTGGTCGAAATCGTAACCAACGCCGATCTGGGTTCTGTCGAAATCGTTGAAATAGGGCGAGCCGTCGAAGAAGTCCCGGGGGATTGGTCCGTAGGGATTGGGCAGGATCGTCCCGCTCGAGGGGAGCACGCCGTAAAAGCCGCCCTTCGGATCGCGCTGATAGTGGGTGAGAAACGTCAGGGACGTCTCCGCGTTCGGGTTCCAGGTAACGGCGGGTGCGACGGCAATCCGCTGTTCTTCCGTGTAGTTGACCGACGTATCCGACATCAGGCCGAGACCAGTCAGACGGTAGAGAAGTTTACCGTCCTCGGTGATCGGACCGCCTGTGTCGAAGCCGGCCTCGAACCGGTTATAGCTTCCGGCGGAAAGCTGGACTTCATGGAAGGTCTCTTCGGTCGGCCTCTTGCTCATCAGATTCAGGATCCCGCCGAGCGGAGCCTGGCCGTAAAGGACCGACGCCGGACCTTTCAGAACTTCCACCCGCTCCAGCAGGAAGGGATCGATCTGGGGGCTGAGATAAGACGCACCGCGAGGCAGCCTCAGGCCGTCAAGATATTGAAAGGTGTCGGTGACGGACCCCATGCCCCGAAAATACACCGTGTCGAAACGGGAGATATCGCCCCGGACGTCGGCAGTGATGCCGGGCGTGTAGCGCAGGGCCTGGTAGATCCGCTGCGCGCCCTGTGCCTCGACCTGATCGCGGCTGACGACATTGATCGAAATCGGCGTTTCGATGAGGGGAACGCCCGTCTTGGTTCCTGTCGCGCTTTGGGTCGCGATATAACCGTCGACCTCTCCCCACGCGCTTTCGCCGGTAACGCTGACGGTGGGCAGGATCTCAGCGGTCTCGTCGACTTCTTCGACCGCGCTGGATTGCGGATTGATGAGGGCCGCACTCGAAGGACCCGTGATGCGCACCCGAACTCCGGTACCGGCAAACATTTTCTGAAGCGCCTGGCGCGGCGGCATCGAGCCGCTGACCGCCCTGGTTCTGACCGCCCCGGAAACCGCATCGGAGTAGCCGACCTGCCATCCGGTCGCCCCGCTGAAGGCATCGACGGCTTCGCCCAACGGCAGGGCGGGAATGGAAAAGCGGATCGCCTGACCGGAAGCAGCCGGCGCGCTGCTATTCTGCGCGAAGGCGGCAGGCACCGGAAACGCCAATCCGCATCCCAGCAAGACTGCCCCGAATACCAAACCGGCTGAGCGGTGGCGCGCATGACCGCGCCCGTCCACGTTCCGCCGGTCCCCGTACCTGCCTTGTTCCGACTGCTGCCCCCGTGCGGCCATTTGAAATCCTCGCTTTATTCTGTCGAGGACGCGGCACGCAACACGCTGAAACCTGTGCCCTCAAACGAATAGACGAGCAGGTCACCGGGCTGTCACAAAAAAACTTAACTTTTTATCTCAAAATTAAAATTCCACCCGGCAGAGCGGTCACGGAGCCGCCCGCAGCCGCGGTCAGCGTACGCACCGCGGCCTCCGCATCGCCGATGCTGTAGTTGCCGCTCACGAAGACCTTGTTGAGCCTGCTGTCGGCAACGAAAATCCGGCCGGCATGGTACCGGCCGAGCTGATCCAGAGCCTCGGAGAAAAGCGCGTTGCGAAAGATAATCCGGCCGTCCAGCCAGGCGAAGGATTGCGCCATGTCCGCATCAGATACGGCGGAAAGCGAGTGTTCGCTGGCGCTGACCCTCTGGGCGGGCTGAAGACCGGCACTGTCCGCCCGGTCGGCGAGGCTGCGCACTTCCACCCGGCCGCTTCTCAACACGACGGTATCCTCGCCCCCGTTGCGCCGGACGGAAAACGCCGTGCCGAAATCCTCCGTTTCGCTGTATCCCGCCCGGACGACGAACGGGCTGCGCGCATGATCGAACACGTCGAAATAGGCTTCGCCGGACAGAAGCAGGACCTCGCGGTGCTCTTCGGTGAAGTCGAGCGCCACGGCAGAGGCCGTGTTGAGGATCATCTTCGACCCGTCGGGCAGCGTCAGGCGTTCGATTTCTCCGGCCGCCGTGATGTAGTCCGCATGCCAGAGGAGCCACAAATAGGGGGCCTGCCAGAGGCCGATCGCCAGCACGAGAGCGGCCGCGATGGCGGCTATGCGTCCGGTCCATCCACGGACGGCGGTCCGGTTCCGACCGGACGGTTCCGGTCCCGCGGTGACGGCCCGCGTAGCCGCGTGTCTTTCCGTGGCGCGGTGCAGGGACGGCAGGCTATGCATGCGTTCGAGCCGCGCATAGGCTTCCTCGCATTGCGGATCGGACCTGCGCCAGCGTTCGAATTCAGCGCGGAGCGTCCGATCCTCCGGAGCGTCCTGCAACCGCATGAACCAGTCGAGGGCCGCATCCGTCACGGAATCAGGGTGACGATAACCGTCTTCGGCTTTGCCGGCTTCGGATGGCTCCTGTCCCAAACTTCTTTTCCGTGACCTAGATTTAAGGTGGCTTCACTAGATTGGACGTTCGAAGGACCCTGTTTTCACAAATTCTGTGCCCGCGTCCGTCCCTGCTGGCTGGTTTTGTCCGGACAGTCTTGGGCCGGACCGAAGTTCACTAACGCGATCCGCCTCCCTGATCGAGGCGTTTCATGACGTCGTAGCAGTGACCCATAACAAGCTTGATGTCGTTGTAAACGGTATTTTTCGATACGCCCAGATGCTCGGCGATCTGCTCGTAGGTCCAGCCCTCGGCCTGTGACAGCGTCCAGGCCTGCCGCGCCCGCGGAGGCAGGCTCTCCAGAACCTTGTCGAACTGCCTGAAGCTTTCGCGCTCGATCAGGACCTCTTCGGCATTGGGAAGCCCCGCAGCCACGCTCGCAAGCGCATCCTCGTCTGCCTGAAGGTCTTCATAACGCTCGCGCATCGTCCGGCGGCGCTCGTGATCGAGCGCCAGATTGCGGGCGGTCTGATGGAGAAATGCAACCGGATGCTGGATCGTACCCTTAGCCTGAGCGGCGAAAGCCTTGACATAGGCTTCCTGCGCGAGATCCTCCGCGATCTGCCGGTCGCGAACGATTTTCAGGACCGTTGCAAGCAGAGAGCGCCGATGCACAAGAAAGGTTTGCGTTAAGGTCGTCGACATCCCAAGGCGTCCAGAAAAGAGGGGCGCAATCGTGAAGACCCGAAGTCTTCATGACCCGACAGGTTTCGGCACAGCTTAAAAGCCAGCCGGCACCGTCAATGACCTCGCTTGCAGCCCTGCAACAGGCCACGGCTACTGTATGCCCGGTAAAATCTCAAAGTCAGGCAAGTGGTCCTTACCTATTATTCTTGACTACTGAAAAACGAATTCGGCCGCAATACTAATAATGTGGAACATATCCAGACTGGGTCCATCCCGACCGACCCGTTCTACTGCCGGTCCCGACTGAGAAACGGAAAGGTGTTGATTATCCGGTGTTTCCAGACTTCGCGGCCAATGCCCGGCGCAACCGGACCATCTCCGAGAAAGGCCGAAATGTCGTCACTGTTGCGATGCGGCAACCGTGCAGCATCATGCCGGCACAACCAACGGGCCGCCGCTGAGCGGATCCGGGATGACGACGCAGTTCAGACCGAAGAGTTCCGCCATGCGGTCGGCGGTCACCACGTCGGCGGGTTTTCCCTCGAACGCGATCCGGCCGTCCTTCATTCCCACGATCCGGTCCGCCACCCTGGCGGCCAGGTTGATGTCATGCAGCACCATCGCGATGGTCCGGCCGCTGTCCCGGTTGAGGCGGCGCACCAGATCGAGGATTTCGATCTGGTGCGGCAGGTCGAGATAGGTGGTCGGCTCGTCCAGAAGCAGCAGGTCGGTGTCCTGGGCGAGCGCCAGTGCCAGCCAGGCGCGCTGACGCTGGCCGCCGGAAAGCGCCTCCACCGGCCGTTCCGCCAGATGGTCCATGCCGGTTGCGTTGAGCGCCTTTTCGACGGCTTCCTCGTCGGCGCGCGTCCAGGGCCGGAAGGGCGCCTGGTGCGGCGTACGTCCGCGCGCCGCCAGACCGTGCACCGTCAGGCCAGCCGGCGCTTCGGAGGATTGCGGTAACAGGCCCAGCCTGCGGGCAAGCTGTTTCGTCGGCTGCCGGTGAATGTCATGTCCGTCGAGCACGATCTGCCCGGCGGAAAGCGGCAGGAGCCGTGCGAGACTGCGCAGAAGGGTGGACTTGCCGCAGGCGTTGGGACCGACGATCACCGTGACCTCGCCCATGGTGAGGCCGAAGCTCAATTCCGGCAGGATCGTCTTGCCGGCGAGCCGGACGTGAATATTGTCCGCAAAAAGCCCTGCTGTTGTCATAGGCGGTTCCGTTTGGTCTGAAGGAGAACAAGACCCAGAAGATAGGGACCGCCGATCAGGGCGGTGTAGATGCCGGCGGGCAGGTGAAAACCCTGAAAACCGATCCGGGCGGCAAGGTCCGCCAGAAGAGTGATCGTTGCCCCCGCCAGTCCGGCCAGCAAAAGACAGGAGGTGGGAGACCTGGCGAGCATCCGGGCGATCGGCCCGGCCATGAAGGCGACGAACGGTAGCGGCCCGCAGATGCTGACGGCCGCCGAGGCGAGGACCACGGCGGACAGACCGAGAAACAGCCGCGCCGCATCGACACGCAGACCCAGAAGACGGGCCAGATCGTCGCCGGTGTCGAGCCGGTCGAGCGTGAAGGCGAGATACCAGAGCACCGGAGCGATGAGTGCGAGCACGACCGCCAGCGTCAGGGCGGCGCTCCAGCCGCGTGCATTGAAGCTGCCCGCCAGCCAGCGGATGACATCGCCCGCCTGCACCGGCCCGGAAACGCCGAGCAGAAAATTGGTCAGCGCCATCAGTGTGATGCCGAAAACCAGCCCGATGAGCACGAGCCGCAGGGGATCGAGCCCGTTCCGCCAGGCAAGGGCGAAGACCAGGACGGAGGTCACAAACCCGCCGCCGACGGCCCCCGCCGTGACATAGGCCGTCCCGCCGGTCACGGCGATGGTCGCCACGGCGCCCGCGCTTGCCCCGGCGGTAAAGCCGATCAGGTCGGGAGACGCCAGCGGATTGCGCAGCATGGTCTGGAACACGGCGCCCGACACACCGAGACAAGCGCCCGCCAGAATGGCGGCCAGGGCACGGGGCATCCTAAGCTCCCAGAGGATCGTCGCGTCCATGCCCGTCAGGGACAGGGCGTCGGGCCAGGCGAGCGGCCAGCTTCCCGTCCGCAGCGTGACAATGGCGACCGCCGCGAGCGCGAGGGCTGCGCCCATGCTTACGGCTGTTTTCCGGGTGACGGAACTCATAGCGACAGCACCCGTCCTCGGCTGATGAGCACAACCATCAGCGGACCGCCGATGAGCGCGATCGTCAGCCCCGCGTCGATCCGGATGCCGGGAAGAATGATCCGTCCGGCGGTATCCGCGACGAGAAGCAGGCTGGCGCCGAAAATTGCCGAAAGCGCGATGGTGGCACGCATGTCCGCGCCGGAGAACCGGCGCGCGGCGTGCGGCACGAGCAGGCCGATGAAGCCGATCGGACCGGCAAGGGCGACCGAAGCGGCGCACAGGCAGGTGATGGCCAGGAGACTCAGGCCCCTAGTCAGCCAGATATGCGTTCCGAGCGTCCGCGCCAGATCGTTGCCGAGCGCCAGGGCGTTGAGGAAGCGGGCAGCGAGCGCGGTGCATGCAAAGCCAACGAGAAAGAACGGCAATAACGCCTGGATAGCCTCAAGCGAGATCCCTTCGAGCGCTCCGAGAACCCAGTGCCGGTAGACATCGAGCGCACTCCGGCTGAGAAGCAGCAAGGCACCGACCAGACTGAACAGAAAGGCAGTCACGGCGGCTCCGGCGACGAGCATCCCGACAACGCCCGTTCCGGCGGCTCCCAGACCCCAGACAAGCAGAGACGCGGCCATCGCCCCGCCAAGCGCCGGCCAGATATAGGCGGACGGGTCGACCAGACCGAGCAAAAAGATCGGCAGGACGACACCCGCGGTAGCGCCGGCATTGACGCCAAGAAGACCCGGATCGGCGAGCGGATTGCGGGTCACCGCCTGGATGACGGCACCCGCCGTCCCAAGGGCCGCTCCGACAAGCAATCCACCCAGTGTTTTCGGCCAGCGGATATCGCGGATCACGATCTGCTCCGCATTGTCCGGATCAAAGCCGGTGACGGCATGCCAGATATCGGCAAGGCCGACCGGCCGGGGGCCCAGCAAAAGAGACAGGAATACCGCGGCCAGAAGAAGCGTGAGGCTGATCGCGAATGCCCGGTTGACGGGCCGGGCCGCCGGGGAGACTCGTCCAGAAACGGTCAGGGTCTCGCTCATCGGACGGTCCCCGCTTGCGCGCCTGCGGGCGGTATCTTCGTCTCCGGATCGCCGTCGATGGCGGCTTCGATCTTTGGCACGAGCCCGTCGAGCACATAGCCGAGACTGAGCGGGCTGGAAAAGGACATCGCCGCGCCAAGCACCGGATCGGCGACGATCTCCCGGCCCTCCGCGTAGGCTTTCATCGTGTGGCGGAGAGGCAGTGCGCCGAGTTGTTGCGCCGCCGCGCCACTGTCCAGCCAGACAAGCACATCGGTATCGTAAGGCTCGGTAAGTTCGTGGGAGAGGGTGACATAGAAACTCCCGAAAGACAGGCGCTCAAGCTCGCCGGAGATCCGGAAGCCGAGATCCTCCATGAGCTGTCCGCGGACATCGCCGCCAGTGTAGAAACCGGGTCCGCCCGGCCAGCCGACCGCGGCGGTCTTCCCCTGCCAGCCGGGATGGTTTTCCCGAATGGACGCCAGCCTGCCCTGAAGGTCGCGCACAAGCGCCTCGGCTGCCTCCGGCCGCCGCACGGCCTTGCCGACCGTCTTCAGCATCTCCGGCCAGGGCGTGCCGTAGGGCCCGTTCTCGGCCCTGGGCGCGATGACCGGCGCGATCGCGGAAAGCTGCCGGTACTCGTCCTCGGAAATGCCGGACCATATGGCCTCGATGAGATCGGGTTTGAGCGCGGCGACCTGTTCGACATCGACTTCGCCGCGCAGAAGCACCGGTTCGCCATCACCCAGCGCCGCCTCCGCCCAGGGCCAGACACCCTTGTCGTTGCCGCCGTACCAGTAGCGGAAGGCGATGGGTGTGACACCCAGTGCCAGCAGGTGATCGATGCCGATATAGCTCAGGGTGACGACCCGTTGCGGTGTGCCCTCGATCCGGGTCGAGCCCCACCTGTGGTCGATCGTCACCGCGCCGTCTTCCTGCGCGAACGCGCCCGCGATCAGGCCCGGCAGGATCACCGACAAAAGCGAAACGGCCCGGAGAAAAATTCTTAGCGTATCCAATAGGCGGTCGCCCTGCATTCGTGCTTGTTCAGACCGAGTGCCGTCATGCGCTCGCGGGCGGCGGCGGCTTCCGATTTCTCCCCTGCGAACCAGACGAGCCGGTCGGTTTCCGGAAGATCGAGGCGGTCCAGTGCATCGAGCAGCGTTTCGGCACCTTCTCTGCGCAGCCATTTGATGGCCATGCCGTCCGGGCAGCGCAGGGCCTGAATGTCGTCCTCGTGGCTGGTCATGATCACGGCGACCCCGCGTGTTGCAGGGGACGCCGCTTCCAGGATGCGGGCAATCGCCGGCAGCGCCGTCTCATCCCCGACGAGGCCGAGCCAGCCCGCCTCGGGATACCAATCGCCGCCGGGACCCATCAGCGCGACCTCTTCTCCGGCCTGAACGCTCTCGCACCACTGACTGACCTTGCCGCCCTCGTGCACGAAGACGTCGAACTCCAGGATACCGGCTTTCGGGTCGACGTAGCGGGTCGTATAGACCGGACGGTGCCAGGCGCTTGCGCCGCCGGGCCACACCGTCCGTCCCGTCTCGGCGATGAACGGCCATTCGCCGGCATAACCGAAGGGACCGAACAGCAGTCTGAAATGCAGCCCGTCGCGGGCAAAACGCTCCAGATCCGGATCCGACAGCCGCACACGGAAGTAAGAAGGCGAAATGCGCTTGCACCACTCGACCCGCGCAACGGACATGTTGCCCGGCAGGGACCCGGCCTCCGCCTCGGACCAGTTCAGGCTTTCGGACGCCCCGATTTCCTCGAGCGCATGGTCGATGGTTTCCTGCAGCGCGTAAAGCTTCGCCCGGTCCGGCGCACTGACGGTCACCCGGGCGCCCGGATCGTCCGCTTCCACCAGGATTTCCCCGAAAGGCGACACCACCTTGAGCCGGCTGCCGGTATGTTCCGCCGGCAGATCGTAGAGCTTCGCCCCCTCGGAAAAGAGAGAGATGGCGCGATCGGAAGAAAGGTTGAGCTGTGTCGTGGTCTGCACCGGCATATCCAATCTCTGTTCGAGACACATCGGGTGCCTGAAACGATGCTCCCGCCGTCCCTTGGGACGGCGGGATAAAGAACGGGGACTTGCTGGCGAGTGAGACACCGGTTGGAGATCGGGTATCCGTTAGCTGGCAATCTTGGTAAAATACATGAGTATTTGTGTCAAGAATTAACAGCGCCGCAGCAACCCTCCGCGCCTGCGCCTGTCACCATTTGGCGTAGGCCCGCAACTTGAAAGCCCGGCCTTCGCCGTAGCTGCAGGTATACTGACCGTCGCAGCTGGTGACGTAACGCGTGTCGGCGATGTTGGTCACGTTCAGGTCGACACCCCAATTGTCCCGCTCGTAACCAACCTTGGCGTCGAACAATGTGGCATCCGGAACCTTCAGGGTGTTCTGGTTGTCCGCCCAGGATTCGCCCAGGTAGCGCACGCCGCCGCCGACCGTCACGCCCTCGAAAGTGCCAGCCGGGATCGTGTAGTCGAGGAACAGCGAGGCGAGCAGCTCGGGAACGATGTTCGGGGTCTTTCCGACGATGGACGCATCCGCGTCTTCGGTGATTTCGAGATCGTAGGCCGTGACCGCCGCCGTCAGTTTCAGGTCGTCGGTCAGGTTCGCCTTGGCTTCGAATTCGAAGCCGCGCGAATTCACCTCGCCGATCTGCGTTTCCGCCCCGAAGGAGCCGGTGACGACGTTCCGGCGGGTCAGATCGAAGAAGGCCAGCGTGAACAGGCCGTCGAACCAGGTCGGCTGGTATTTCAGGCCGACTTCGTACTGCTCGCCGGTTTCCGGTTCGAAGAACGCGACGGCCGCAGAGGAACCGATCAGCGGATTGAAGAAGGTCGAGGCGCTGGCATAAGGCGTCAGTCCGTTGGCGAATTCGTAGGCGATCCCGGCCCGGCCGGAGAACGCCCCATCATTGCCCTTGTATTCCGGCGTGCCGGTGGCGTCGGTATAGACATGGTCGTAGCGGCCATTCAGCGTCACGAGCCACCCATCGCCGAAATGGAGCTGGTCCTGAAGGTAGAAGCCGACCTGCTGCTGGACGATGTTCTGGTCGATATAGGGAACCGGCGTCGGCTGGGCCGCGCCGTAGACCGGATCGGTGACGCTGATCGTCGTTCCGATGGCCGAGGCCTGAACCTGGTCCATCTGAAAATACTTGTAGTCGACGCCGAACAGAAGATCGTGATCGATCTGCCCGGTCTTCACCTCGCCTTCAAGCTGATTGTCGAGCAGGAAGGTGTTGATATGCGTGTCGTGCTCGAAAACAATCCGGCTGAAGACCGGATCGGGCAGTACCGGTGTCGGCGAGAAGCCCGAATAGCCGAACGGATAGAGGTTGAATTCCTCGACCTCGGCATAGCCGTATCGGGCGTTCTGGCGGACGGTCCAGTTGTTGTCGAACGCATGCTCGAACTCGTAGCCGATCGAAAACTGCCGGCGCAGATACTTGTCGAGATCCGGCTCGGTGTAGTTCTTGTCCCGGTCGATATGGCCGAAGGAGGCACGCTCCACCGTGCCCACATAGGGCAGGAACGATGCCGCCCCGTGTATCTCGTCAATATAGGTGTAGTTCGCCAGAAGGGTCAGGCTGGTGGCGTCGTTCGGCGTCCATCTGAGGCTCGGCGAGATCGAACCGCGATAGCCTTCCTGAAGATCGTAATAGCCGTTCCCGCCGAGCACCCGTCCAGACACCCGGTAGTCGAAGGCCTGGTCGATCCGGTCGCCGACATCGAAGCCGAAGTAAGCCGTCCCGGCATCGTCGATCCCGGCTTCGGTGTAGCGCAGCCGCTCGCCGGTCGGTTTCTTCGTGACGTAATTCACCACCCCGCCCGGGCTGGTGCCGCCATAAAGCACCGATGCCGCACCGCGCAGGACATCGATCCGGTCGAGATTGAAACTGTCGACGTAAAACGCCCCGAAGCCGTAACCGTAAAGCTGCAACCCATCCTGGAAGACGCCGGTCTGCGTGGCGTCGAAGCCACGTAAAAAGAACCAGTTGGTGTCGCTGTCCGCCCCGTAGGGCTGCGCGAAAACCCCCGCCGTGTAGCGCAGGGCCTCATCGGCGGTCTGAGCGCCCTGATCGTCCATTTCCTCGCGGCTGATAATGGAGACGGATTGCGGGATCTCCTCGATCGGCGTGTCCGTCTTGGCCCCGGTACCGGTCGTCTTGGCGACATAGCCGTCCGTGGCGCCCTCCCCGTCCGTGCTTTCGTCCTCGACGGTGATCTGCGGAAGAACCGCCGTGCGGTTTCCTTCCGCGCCGGCGCTCTGCGCCTGACCGGCCTGCGGCCAGCTCAACAGGATGGCTGCGGCGCTGACACCCATCAGCAAGGAAGCCTTTCGGATCTCGATCATATTCTTGCTACCCCATCGCAAGCGCCCGCCCGGAACGGCTTCCGGGCCGGCAGAAAACCTGAATAAGTGGAGTCTTTAATTCAAGTTTGAGGGTGTTTATTGAACGCAATTTCGGTCTTTTGAACGCTCTTTCGCCGAAATCAGCCCAGCCGGCTCTTGCGCCAGACGGACGGCGTCGCGCCGACGAACTGCCGGAAAACCCGGGTGAGGTGCGCCTGGTCGGAGAACCCTGCCGCCGCAGCCGCCGCGCTGATCGGCACCTCCGTGTCCTCCAGCATCTGCTTGACCCGGTTGACGCGGGCGCGCATCTGCCAGCGGTGTGGCGGCATTCCCGCCGTCAGCTTGAAGGCGTGGCAGAAATAGGCCGTGGACAAACCGGTGAGACCGGCAAGCTCCTCCAGGCGGATCGCCCGGGCGCAATTGTCCTCGATATAGTCTATGGCCTTGCGCAACTGATGCGGCGCCAGTTGTCCCCTGACGGGGACAAACGTGCGCTCGATCCGCATGAGCGCCACGAACAGCGCGCAGATCAGGCTATCACCGTAGAGATCGTGCAGCCCGCCGGGATTTTCGCATTCCGCGGCAATCAGCCGGGCGAGCGCGAAGACCCGGTCGTCGGAAAACATCAGCCTCGGCTCTTCGATGGACCCGGGATCGAGGTCTCCGGCAAGCTGACGGGACAGCGTGCTCACGTCGAAATGCAGATCCAGATGGCGGAGCGTGCTGAGGTTCTCGATGCGCGACCAGACACGCATGCCGGCGGGAATATAGAAGAGCGGATGTGGACCGCGCATCTGTCCGGAGCCCCGGTCCGGCGAGGCCGTCACATCCATGCCACCGTCCCCGGTCTGGTCCAGAACGACGACGAGGCGCGGCGCATGCGAGACATATTCCCCGCGGGCGCAGGGACAACACTCGACTTCCCAGAGATCGGCCACCGCGCCTTCGAAAAAGCGCAGGCGCACATCGCCGACAACCGTCAGCCCTTCGACCATGCTCTGCATGCGCGGATGAAACGTCATCGCGGCAATCCGTCCAACCCTTTCACACGTGCGGAGACGCACGTAATGCACCTACCCGGTTGGGACTAGTGCACAAATATGATGAAAAGAGTCAAGTTTTCTTTTCTGCGTTCAGATCGTTCAGGAGGTCTATGTCATATACGACGCGCATGGTCGCCCGGCACCATTTCAGCAGATTGTCCCGCTCCGCATGCGGGCCGGAGAGCGCCGCGGCGGCGAGACAGCCGACGGTCACGTGATGCTGAAGCGTTGCCAGGAGTTTTGCCTGTTCGGACGGAATGTCCCGGCCGAATTTCCGCTGGAAGGAGAGAATACGGCGGAACACCTCTTCCTGGTGCTCCGCCTCAAGTTCCACGAGTTCTTCCGTGCTGCCCATCGCCCGCAACAGCTGCCAGTGGCCCTTTGAGTTGATGCTGTCGTCGCGCGACAGGCTTTCGAAGACTGCATCCGACAGGTCCTCCAGACGCCCGCTGCCGTCGAAGCGGTCCCCGGCCTCGTCCAGCCTGTCGAGCGTCTGCTGGAGCCATTCCTTGAACAGCTCGTAGAAGATCGCCTCCTTGTTCGGAAAGAAATGATAGAGCGACCCGATGCTGATGCCTGCACGCCTGGCGATCTCGTTTGTCGTGATCCTGTCCGCGGCGCCTTCGTTGAGAAGCTGGAGCGTCGTATCGAGGATCAGCCTGACCTTCGCCTTGGAGCGCTCCTGCAGTCCCGCTGTCCGCTTTGCCACTGACTTTCCGTCGGCTGCAGTCACGCTGCCTCTCCCCCACTTGCCGTTACACTGACACGGAATGCTCTCAGGCGGTCCGGCAGGGCGAAGGATGCTTTGGCAGCGCACATGCCGTCAAATGAACATTTGCCCGTGATCGCTCGGGGCCGAACAAAGAAAGCCCCGCCGGAGACCGGCGGAGCGGTGAACCGTCAGAACCTGACCGTGTACTTCGCCGAGAAGGTCGTTCCCGGCGCTTTCACGTAGTAATAGTCGTCATAGGCATAGGCCTGGACGGAATAGGATTGCTGAAGCACCGGCACATAGTCCGCATTCAGCATATTTTCGACACCAAGCGAAAGCTTGGACGTCTCGTTGATCTTGAAATCGGCGAACGCATCCATGACGAAATAGGGGTCGATCGATTCCAGGCCGGTGAACTGTTCGCTGTCCGGATTGCGGTAACCTGAATAAAGGCCCTGAAGCCTCAGGTTCGCCCAGTCCCAGGGCTGGTATTCCACATAGCCGGTAAGCTTGAGCGGCGCGATGCGGTCGGAGCCCAGATCGGAATCGTATTTGCCGTCGCCGTCGGTATCGTATTCGCCTTCCAGCCAGGTGAACGTACCGCCGACCGTGACCTGGTCGGTGACTTCGTAATTGGCCGCGACTTCGACACCCCAGATCTGTTCGGGCGCCAGCACGATGTTCAGGCCGGCGTCATAGGTCACGCCGTTGTCGGACTTGTTGTAGAAACCGGTCAGCGACGCATCCCAGACAGTGCCCACCGCCCGGATGCCGAGTTCGTAACTGTCGGTCTTCTGGCCGTCGTCGGAGAGCTGGGATACATCGGTGAAGTTGGCGTTGTAGAGATACCGGCCGAGATCGCCGAGCTGGAAGCCCTGCGAGAAGCCGCCGAAAACCGTGAAGGTGTCGTTGATGTCGAACGACCCGCTGATGTTGAACAGCGGCTCGCGGAAAGTCAGGGTTCCGCCCTTCACCGCGGTGTTCAGCTCGTTGATGTAGTCGTCGATATCGACCGACAGGTGCTCGTAGCGGACACCTGCGGTCAGCGTCGCACGCTCTTCGAACAGGTCCGCCCGCAGCTGCGCGAACGGCGCGACGCCGGTGAGATCGTATTTCGGCGTATCGACCGGCGCGTCGATCGGATTCACCTGGGTCTGATCGTTGAGAAGATCCAGCCCCCAGACGATATCGACCGGCAGCCGGTCCCAGGGGAACGGCGTGTCGAAGGTCGCCCGGCTGCCGAATTTCTGCGACTCGGTCTCGTACTGGTCGTACTGGAAGCCAAGGAATTCGGTGCGGGTGAAGGTCGTCGTGTTCTTGTTGTAATAGCTCTGCAGCTCGAAGGTCCCGCCCAGAATGTCGTCATTCATGTAGGTGCCGCTGAGCGTCAGGTTGTCGATCCCCGGTGTACGGGTGTTCAGGTTGCCCTTTGAAGGCGTCGCGCTGGTGTTGTTTTGCCAGCTGCCGCCAGAAACCACGCCGGCCCAATCGCTGTCCTGCCAGTAGCGGTACCTGTTGGCGCTGATCTGGAACCTGTGGCTCTCGTGCTCGTAGCCCAGCTTGCCGAGGAAGTCGTAGGCCATGATGTCGTCGGTGCCGCCCTGCGTCCCGAAGGAATCCGGCGGCCGGCGCTCCCCATCGGCGGTGAAGGAGGAACCGGTGTCCTCGAAACTGCCATTGACCAGATAGGAAAAGCCGTTCTTCGCACCCGACGCACCGGCTTCCGTCAGATAGGAGAACGACTCCGTCAGATTGGTCGGCGAAGCCTTGATGCCGACGGTCAGCTCGGCGTTGAATTCGCCGTCTTCCGGCTGTTTGGTGATGATGTTGACGAGACCGCCCGGGGCGCCGAAGCCATAGGCCGCCGTCGCGCCGCGTACCACCTCGATCTGCCGGATCGCCGTGGTGCTGATGCTGTTGAGCGCCCGGTAGTTGTTGTTCAGATTGTTGGTCTGCGGAACCCCGTCGATCAGTGTCAGGAAGTTTCGCCCGCGCAAGGTCTGGCCGTATTCGGTCAGGTTCTCGGTCGACTGGCCGAAACCCGGGACGGTCTTGGCGAGGATCTGGCCGATATTGGTATTGATGTTCGACTGGCGTTGAACCTGCTCTTCCGTGACCACGGAAAGCGACACCGTTGCTTCCGATATCGGCGTTTCCGTCCGGGTCGCCGACTTGACGATGATCGTATCCAGAAGGGTCGCGTCTTCGGCGCTGAGCGCCGGCTCCTCCTCAAGTGTGAGATCCTGCGCAACCGCGCCCTGAACCGCAGCAAGAAGCGCGGCCGTTACCAAGCCAGAATATTTCAACATGTGCCCTGTTGCCCATCTTTGTGCATCCTGGCTTCCGGCTTGGATCTTGTTTCAAGCACAATTATAAAACTTGAGTATTATATGCAACATAAAATTCGAGTAATTGCTCGATTTTTTTAAACTGTAATTTCAAAGGCTAAGGCGGCTACGATGAGGGAGCGGGCAAAATCAACGAGGGAAAGTCCAGTACGAACGCAGCTTAAGAACAGTTGAAAAAACCGCCCGCATTTGGCATCACAGACTGACTGAAGACCTGCCACCGGCAATTCCTTCAGATATCCGGTTTTTTCAAACGCTCAGCCAATTCCCAGGAACAGCCAGGCGTCCTCTTAAAGGAGATGGACGATGCGCTTTTCCCGTTGGGCCGCCGTTGCGTTTGCCATCGCGCTTGGGTCCCACACAGTTTTGGCCGGCACGCTTTCGATTGAAACCGCCACAGGCCCCGCCGAAGTCGCCCTGAAGCCCAAGACCGTCGCCGTTTTCGACGTGGCGGCAATCGATACGCTCGATGCGCTCGGTATTCCGGTCTCCGGTGCCCCGGACCGGCTCTATGTCGACTATCTCGACAAGGTGGCGCGGGAGGCCGAACCGGTCGGAACGCTGTTCGAGCCGGATTTCGAAGCCGTCAACGCCTTGCAGCCGGATCTGATCATCGTCGGACCACGTTCGGCGAAACAGGCCGAGGCGCTGTCCGCGCTGGCGCCGACGATCGACATGACCATCTGGGGCGACAATCTTCTCGATCAGGCAACAGCCCGCTTGAACGCGTATGGCGCCGTCTTCGGCAAAACCGAGGAAGCCGGGAAGCTGGAGGCTGACCTGCGGGCCGCAGTCGAAAGTCTCAAACAGCAGGCGGCCGGTGCCGGCAAGGCGCTCATCGTGCTGACCAACGGTCCGAAGATCAGCGTCTACGGACCCGGATCCCGCTTCGGCTGGCTGCATACGGAGCTCGGCATCGAGCCCGCCGTCGAGACCATCGACGAGGCGACCCATGGCGAGGGGGTTTCCTTCGAATTCATCCGCGACGCCAACCCGGACTGGCTGATCGTGGTCGACCGCGCCGCAGCGGTCGGCGCCGAAGGGGCGTCCGCCGCCGAAACCTTGAACAACCGGCTCGTTGCGGAAACCAATGCCTGGAAGAACGGCAAGGTCATCTATCTCGATGCCGCCAGGATTTACGTTTCCGCCGGCGGATACCAATCCCTGATGGGAACGCTCGCCGATCTTTCGGCGGCCTTTGCCAAGGCCGACTGAGCGGTAACCGACACCCTTGCGTCTCTTCCTTCGATCCCTGCCGCCGGCCGTTTTATGGTCCGCCGGGATGATCGGTCTCCTGACCGTTCTCATCCTGGCGAGCCTCGCAGTCGGCGCGGCGGATGTCGGGCTGTTCGATCTGTTCCGGCAGGGGGCCGGCGCGGACCTTTTCGTGATCAGCAGGCTGCCGCGCACGCTCGCCGCCCTGCTTGCCGGGGCTTCGCTGGCGGTGGCGGGCGTCATCATGCAGATGCTGGCGCGCAACAGGTTCGTCGAGCCGGCGACCGCCGGAACCGGCGAATGCGCCGCCCTCGGCCTTCTGGCGGTGACGATGCTCCTTCCCGAGGCGTCGATCTTCTTGAAAATGGTCATCTCCAGCGCGGCCGCCTTTGGCGGGACCGCGATCTTCCTCGCCCTGGTCCAGAGGCTGCCGCCGACCCAACCGCTGCTGGTGCCGCTGACCGGTATCGTCTATGGCGGCATCGTTGCCGCAGTCACCACCTTCATCGCCTATGAGAGCGACCTGCTGCAATATCTCGGCATCTGGATGAACGGCGAGTTCTCCGGCATTTTGCAGGGTCGCTACGAACTGCTCTGGGCCTCCGGCCTGGTGGCGCTCGCGGCCTATCTCTATGCCGACAGGTTCACCATCGCCGGTCTTGGCCGCGATGCCGCGACAAGCCTCGGCCTCAACTACCGCCAGATCCTGATCATCGGGCTTTCCGTCGTCGCGCTGATCACCTCCTTCACGGTCATCACGGTCGGCATGCTGCCCTTTGTCGGTCTTGTGGTGCCGAACATCGTCAGCCGCTTTCACGGCGACAATGCCCGCAGGACCCTGCCGCTGGTCGCCCTCACCGGCGGCACCCTGGTGCTTGCCAGCGACTTGCTGGGCCGCCTGCTGCGCTATCCCTATGAAATTCCGGCCAGCACCATTTTCGGCGTCGCCGGAACCGGCGTGTTTCTCTGGCTGCTGTTCGCGAGACCCATCCATGGCCGGTAGGAAACTCCTGCTCCTCGGCCTGTGCGCCGTCATCGCGGTCACGGCCTTCATGACGCTCGGCGCGCGCGGCAATTGGGGCTTTATCCTTTCCTTCCGGGGAACGAAACTTGCCGCCCTTATTCTGGTCGCCACCGCGGTATCGGTCGCCACCATCCTGTTCCAGACCCTGACCAGCAACCGCATCCTGACCCCGTCGATCATGGGTTTCGATGCGCTTTACGTTCTCGTGCAGACCGGCCTCGTGTTCCTGCTGGGCGGGCTCGGTTATTCCACCTTGTTGCCGGAAGCCAAATTCACCCTGGAGGTGCTGCTTCTGACCGGTGCGGCCCTCACCCTTTTCGGCACGCTTTTGGGAAGCGGGATGCCGGATCTCTTCCGCATGCTCCTGGTCGGCGTGGTCTTCGGCGTCTTCTTCCGCAGCCTGACCAGCCTTCTTCAGCGCCTGATCGACCCGAACGAATTCGCCGTCGTCCAGGGCGCGTTCTTTGCGAGCTTCAACAGGCTCGACACCGAGCTGCTTCTCGCGTCCGCGGTCCTCATCCTCTTGTGCTGCGCCATCGCCTGGCGCCGGCGGCATGTTCTGGACGTCATGGCCCTCGGCCGGGAGCAGGCGATCAGCCTCGGCCTGAATCACCGGCGCGAAGTTTTTATCGGCCTTGCCATCGTCACGGTGCTGGTCGCGGTCTCCACGGCTCTGGTCGGGCCCGTGGCCTTCTTCGGTCTTCTGGTCAGCGCCCTTGCCTATGAAGTCATGAACACCCACCGGCATGGCACGGTTCTGGCGGCGGCAGTGCTGATCTCCGTCACGATCCTGGTGGGCGGCCAGGCGCTGTTCGAACGTGTGCTCGGCATGGCCGGCAGCCTGAGCGTCGTGATCGAGTTTCTCGGTGGCCTGGTGTTCCTGTTCCTGATCCTGAGAAAGGTTCGTGCATGATCGAGATCGACAACGTAACGTTTCATCACGGCAAGGCCCGGATCCTGAACGACGTGTCGCTGAAGATCGAGAAGGGCGGTGTCACCGCCCTGATCGGCCCGAACGGCGCCGGCAAGTCCACCCTGTTCGCTCTGATGGCAAGGCTGCTTGCCCTGCAGTCGGGTCGGATCTCCTTCGACGGCATGGATATCCGCCACAGCCCGCCCCGGGAACTGGCGAAGAAGCTGGCGATCCTGCGCCAGGATACGAGCGTTGCCACGCGGATCTCCGTGCGCGACATGGTCGGCTTCGGACGCTTCCCGCATCACCTGGGCCGGCCGGCGCCGGAAGACCGCGAGAAGGTCGCCGGGGCCCTGACCGAATTCGACCTGACAGGATTTGCCGACCGGTTCATCGACGAGCTTTCAGGCGGCCAGCGGCAACGGGTTCTCGTCGCCATGGCCTATGCCCAGGACACGGAATATCTGCTTCTCGACGAACCGCTCAACAATCTGGATATGCATTACGCCCGCGCGCTGATGCGCCAGCTCCGCGAGCTCGCCGATACGCACGGCAAGACCATCGTCGTCGTTTTGCACGAGATCAACTACGCCGCCGCCTATGCCGACCGGATCGTCGCCCTGAAGGACGGCGAAGTCGTCTCGCAGGCCCGCACCGCCGAGTTCATGACCGAAGAGAACCTCTCCCGGATCTACAACATGGATGTCAGGATCGAAATGGTGGACGGGAGGCTGATCGCCCTTCATCACGCCTGACCGGAACCGCTGGGCATTACCGGTTGAAGCGCACCGGCACCTGCAGGTTCATTCGCGCCACGCGGATATCGCTCGGGAATTTCGGCATGGGCGACGCCCGCCGCACCATGTCGACAGCCGCCTGGTCGAGGATCGTATGACCGGACGATCGGGAAACCCGAATGCCCGAAACCGATCCGTTCGCGGAAATCGTGAAGGCGACGCGCACGGTGCCTTCCAGGTTCTGACGCCTGGCCTGTTTGGGATAGCGCTTCGCCCGGCGGAGCTTCGCGACGACCTTGCCCTTGTAGTTCGAGGTAGCCTTGGTGCCGCCGTCGTTGGTCTTGGCATTGGCGCGGCCGTTGGCATTCGAGCGGGCGGTCTGGCTGGTGACGCGCTCGCCGCCCTTGCGGGAACTGACCTCCGCTCCCCTGTTGCGGACCTCCTTGACCGGCGTCTTCTTCGGTTCGGTCTTGCGCACCGGCGGCTTCGGCTTGACGACAGGGATCTGCGTGACGTCCTGGAGCGGATCCGGAAGCGGTTCCTGAACCTCGGTTTCCTGTTCGACCGGTTTCAGCGGTTCCTGCACGTCCACCGGCTCGGCTTTCGCGATCTCGATCGGTTTCTGCTCCGGCGCCGGTTCGACCGGGGGAATTTCCCGGACGGGAGGCTGCTCGACAGCCGCCGCCGGGTCGACCGGCTTGACCCGTTCGACAGGTTCCGCCGGTTTGGGTTCGGCGGGATCGACAGCCGTCACCGGATCGACCGAGGTCACACCCTGCACCACCGGTGCTGCGGTCAGCGGCTCGACCGCCGCTTCCACCGGAACCGGTTCCACCACCGGTCTGGCGGGGTTCACCTTGACGGGGGCCACCGGCTCGGTTTCCGGCTCCACCTCATCGACCATCTGATCGGGAGAAACCGTTTCCACCTCTACGCCCGCGACTAGGTCTTCGATCGATCCGATCACGGAAACGCCGCCGCCTTCGGAAGCGGCAATGGAGACGTCATCCGGAGACTTGGCGAAATAGGCCGACCCCACGCCGTGAAACAGCAGGGAAATGACGGCACCGGCGGCAAGCAGACGCGGGAAACTCACTTCGCGCCTCTCCTCGTGATCAGGACGATATCCGTCCGGCCTGCGGACTTGAGGTCCTGGAGAACCTTTTCGAGCGCATCGGCCTTCAGCGAGCCGTCGGCCGCCACCTTGATCGGGCCGCCTTCTTCGGCGTCCTCATTTCTCTGTTCCAGCCAGTCCGTTACGCTGATTTCGATATCGCCGGCAAAGGTCTTTCCTTCCGGATCGACGACCAGCGCACCGGTCGAACGGATGGTTTCGTCCTCCAGGATGTTCAGCGGCGGCTCGATCTGGCGGGCATCGTCCTTGGCGACCGAGCCGGCAAACAGGAAGAAGATCAGCATCAGGAAGACGACGTTGATCAGCGGAATGGTGTTTTCCGGCGGTTCCCTGCGCTGTTGAGCCTTCATGCGCATCGGATCACCTGTTTCCCGTCACCAGTACGGTCTTCAGCCCCACGGTCCGGGCGGCGGACATGACATCGACCACATCCTGAACATCGGCTTCCGGCCCGGACCAGATCGCGATCAAGGTGCTGTCCTCAAGGCCGGAGAACCGCGCAGGCATGTCCGCCTTGATCAGCGGCTGGCCGTTCAGGTCGAGCTTTTCGGAGGAATGAACACGCAGATAGGCAGGCTTGACCTCGGCACCGCCGCCCTCTCCGCCGCTGGAAACCTCCAGCGACTGATAGCGGGTGAAACTCGAGGCCAGCATGAAGAACAGCAGAAGCAGGAAGATGACGTCGATCAGCGACGTGAGGCCGACCGGCTGCCGCTTTTTTCTAGGGCTAAACCGCATGCCTCGGCCCCGTTGCCTCAAGGGCCACGATCCGCGCGCCCCGTTCGGCGATCGCGCCCGTGAAGAAGGCCGTAACCAGAGCTTCCATTTCCGACTGTTCGGATTCGATCCGGCTGTCCAGCCAGCCGACGATGGCCGAAACCGGAATGGCGACGGCAAGTCCCACGGCCGTGGTCAGAAGCGCGACCCAGATACCGCCGGCGAGCACGGACGGATCCACGGCGGCGCCTGCGCCCTGCATCGCCTGGAAGGCTTCGATCATGCCGAGCACGGTGCCGAGCAGGCCGATAAGCGGCGCGGTCTGGGCGATCATGTCGAGCGGACGCAGGTAGGCGCGCAGGGCATTGATCCTTTGAACGCAGATCCTCTCGACATCCTCTTTCAGGAGTTCGGTCTTCGCTTCCGCCCGGGCGGCGCCCTGAATGAGTTTCGCCATGATGTCCGCCAGAACCGATCTGCTGCCGGAAGCGGCCGCCTTGGCATCGTGCGGATGGCCGTCGAGCCACAATCCGAGCGCCTTGCGCGCCGCGCCGTGCCGGCCGACTCCGAGAAAGGCGAACTGCAGCACCTTGGCGGCAATCAGCGCGACGGCGATCAGGGACAGGACGAGGAGCAGCATGACGACGGGACCGCCCTGGTCGATCAGGCCGGTGAGCGGAGAAAGGAACGGCGGCAGCGCCGAAGTCAGATCGTTTGGCATGTCAATCCACTACAGTATCAGTTCGATCTCGGAACGGGAGGTGATCTGAAGCAGGGACAGGCAGTCCTGCGCGGCACCGTCCTGAAGCTCGCAGGCGCGCACCTCGTTGAGAAGAACCCGGGAAATGCCGGCGCAGTCGCCCTTGGCGACGTCATACTGCCGCACGCGCGTCTTGCCGGCCGGCAGAGTGCCGAAATCGATCGCAGCGTAGCCGGAAACGCCTTCCGACTTGTCGAACATCACCAGGTCCAGTCCCAGGGCCTCGACGGACCGGCCCAGCCCGTTGCGGATGACGAAGGTCAGCCTGCAGGACTCACCGACGGTTTCCGCCGTGTTCAACTGGATCGAGATCGTTTCCGCCGGTTGGGCAACAGCCGCGGAAGCAGCCAGGCTTGCCGCCAGGAAAGACGAGACCACAAATCTTTTCATCCGTATGCTCTCCTGTAGGAGATATCCGCGCTCTCAGCCGCCGGAAGCCCTTTCAGGGGATCTTTCAGCGTCGCGCCATTCGAGTTTGAGTTTTTCTCTCCAGGCGAACCGTTCCAGGTGATCGTCGATCACATGTCGTAAAAGGCCCAGCTTGTCTTCCTCGTCGGTCTCGCAGTGGATGCTCAGACCCGTGTCCGAAGCGTCCATCCGGCAATATCCGTAGGGAAACCACACTTCACCGTGCGAGGTGTCCCATTTTGCGGGAACCTTGTGCGCGAAATGCTTGCAAAGCTGCTGGAGATATTTAGAGGCTGAGGCGGTCTGCGCCGTCGAAGTGACGATGATCATTGCCCTGGCTTTCTGTTCCATACACCAAAACAGTGAGCCGGGGAAACCGGCTCACAAGAAAAATGTTGCACTGCGCACTCAGAATTTAGCAGTCGCGGTCAGAAAGAAGCTCCGGCCCGGCGAATTCACCGGCGTCACGCGGCTGCTGGCGATATGGGTCCCCCGGCTGTAATAGGTCTCATCAAAGATGTTGTTGACCTCCGCACGGAGCGAAAAATCGGTCTTTCCGAATGTCGGTGCCCATTCCGCGAAAACGTTGACGACCTCGTAGCCCGGTATCGGGTTTTCATAGTCGTTGTCTTCCAGGTCCTGGCTGGAATATTCGAACGCGATTTCCGCGTTCGCGCCGAGCGTCAGGTCCCACTGCTCGAAGGTGTAGCCGGCCCCCAGCGACAACATGTCGCCCACCGGAACGGCAGTGTTGGTGTCGGCCGGAAGCGCGACCCGGTCGCCATATTCGACGTCCGTATGGGTGAAGGCGGCGGAGACATAGGCGTTTGCCCAGTCATAGCGCACCGAAATGTCGAACCCCTGCGAAACGATGTCGTCGCCGTTGATCCGGTCCGCGGTGACGAAGCCCGGCGCGTATTCGAAATCGATCGGATTGAGGATCTTGATGTAGAACAGGTCGGCGCCGACGGTCAGGCCGCGGAAATTGTAGACCGCGCCGACCCGCGCATTGTGGGCGCTCGTCGGGTCGAGATCGCTCGCGTAATAGTATTCTCTCGCGTGATAGAGCGCGGCTTCCGCCTGTTCCAGGCCGCCGAAGACGTAGGAATAGCCGCCATTCAGCGTCAGGCCGTCGAGGATCTCGTAACCCAGATTGATGTTCGGCGAGAGCCCGAAATTGTCGAAATGCTGGTCGTCGACCGAATGATAGCTCTGGAAGTCCGCACGCACACCCGCGGAGACATCGAGACGCTCGACGGGCATGACCCGGGCCTGCAGATAACCGCCGACATTGGTGATGTCTTCGGAAGCGTCGGTGTCGAGGTGGAAGCGGTCGATATTGACTTCGTCATGATAGAAATCCACGCCGGCCGTCAGGGTCCCTATTCCGAAGTGGAACCTGTTCTGAACATGGCCGCCGACCTGCCGCAGGTCGGAATTGAAATCGCCGCTCGGGCGGGCGTAACCGGAATTGTTGGGACGCTTCAGCCTGTTCTGGTTGTAATAGACCAGCACTTCCGGATCGTATTGGCCGGTGACGCTTTCGAGCGTGTATTTGAAGGTCGTCGTGAACCGCTCGTAGAGATTGTCGTTAAAGTCGGTGGTGACCAGCCCCATGTTGGTGCGCAGACGCCGGAAACCGTCGTCGCGGTAGTATTCTCCGCTGATTTCGAAGCGGTGCCCTTCGCTGCTCTGATAGGCGAACTTGTTCAGGCCCGTCCAGAGATCGGTCGCCGTACCGAGTTCGGTGAACCCGTCGCCGTCGTCGTAATCCTGGCCTTCCGCCCGCGTGAGGCTGCTCAGGAATTCGTAGCCCTCATGCATTCCATAAGCCGCCGCGGTTCCGGTCAGCGTCATGGAATTCGTGTCATATCCGAAAGACACCAGCGCACCCAGCTTCTGGCCTTCCTTGAGCATGTCGATCGCGTCGACCGTCTCGAATTTCACGCTGCCGCCGATCGCGCCGGGCCCATCGTCGGCCGGCGCCACGCCCTCGTTGATCTCAACCGCCTTGAGGAACATCGGATTGATGCCGAGATTGCCGTTGTGATGCCAGACGTTGTTGTTCTGTCGGGCCCCGTCGACCGTGACGTTCAGCTTGGACTGATCGATGCCGTGAACATAGAATTTCTGCGATGCCGGACTGCCGCCTGCGGTCGTAACCGACGGATTTCCCTGAAAAAGCTGTTTCAGGTCCGCCGGTTGCCGTTGCTCGATGTCTTCCCGGCTGATTTCGACGCTTGTCTCCAGACTGTCGAACGCATCCCCCGTGCTGTCCTTGACGACGACGGTCTCGAGTTGCTGAACCTCCTGGGAAAAGGCTTCTGCCGTCATCAGGGAGAAACTGCTCACCGATGCCAGAATGGCGACCTGCCATGCACTTCCACGTTTCATGTTAAACCCCAACCAAACGCTCCCCGGCCGCGGCTACCCCAAGACGCGGCGGCGATCTTAAACTTGACTTAAATAGTCATGTATTTGATAAATGGCTTAACGGGCTCAAACAATTGCGAAAGCGTTTGCCAGTCACTCAAACTCTTTTGCGAAACGGCCCCGAAGCCAGTACGGCCTTTTGCGTCAGGATCGCCCGGACCGCCGGGGATCCCGGCTGATATCCTTCAAAGACAGCTAACCGGCATGTTCGTACCGATTGACCACAACAGGCACTACGTCACCAAGGAAGACCTCACGGATCAGCCGAATGCCCGGCCCGTGCGCTGGCTCGCGCCGTCCCTGGAGACGGATGACCGGATTCTGCGCGGCGCGATCGACTTCGTGAAAATCGAAGAGGGGCTCACCGTCCACTTTTCGCACGCGGAAGACCTGCACGACCTGAAGATCGAGACGGAATGCGAACCCCGTTTCTGCGTTTCGGTGTTCCTTGAGGGGACAGTCGAAGCCTTTATCGGCGGCATGCGCATTCCCATGCCCAGATACGATGCACAGGCGCGCCTGTGGACTCCCGTCGCGATCGCCTATTCCCAGAACCGCTGCGAGACCTTCATGCGCCAGGCCCGCAAGGGTATGCGCATGAAAAAGGTTACCATTTCCATCTCCAGGGAATGGCTGTCCGGCCACATGGACATTTCGGACCCCGGCTCCGGACCGGTGCGGACCTTCTCAGCGAGCCATCTGGAACATGTGAGCTGGACGCCAAGTGCGCACGAGGTCACCCTTGCCGAGCAGATCATCGCGGCGCCGAACAGATCTCCGTTTCAGTACCGGCTTTATCTCGCGGCCCGGGTCTACGGCCTCCTGGAAAACGCCTTCCGGCATTTTTCGGATGGCCAGGCCGGCCAGCCCGCCCGGATCTCCGGAGGGCAGGACCGGCAGAAACTGCAGGCTATCGAACATTATCTCAGCGGCCAGCGCGGTCATTGGGTAACGGCTGAGGAACTCGCCAGTCAAACAGGCATGAGCCGGAACTCCCTCCAGCGCCTGCTCTCCCGCGCTTTCGGCCTGTCGACCTCCCGCTTCATCCGCAGGTTCATGCTGGAAAAAGCCCGCGAGGCGCTGGAGCGCGACAACATGACGATCGCCGAAGCCGCCCACATAGCCGGCTATTCCTCCCCCGCCAACTTCTCGACCGCCTTCAAGCGGGAGTTCGGCCTCACGCCGAAGCAGCTGAAGTAACCGGCGACCGGCATCAGGTGGTTATCGGTCAGGAATTCAGCTTGTCCACGTCGTAGACCAGACGCAGGGTCTTGCGGCACCAGGTCAGGAGAATGTCCCGCTCCGGCTGGGAATCCACCTCCGCCGCAGCGGACAGACAGGCGACCGCGACGTTGTGCTGGAGGCGGGCAAGGGCGGAGGCTTCCGCGTCGCTCACCTTGCGTCCGAACTTCTCCTGGGAAGCGACGATACGGCGGAAGACTTCGCGATTGTGGGTGTTTTCCAGCTCCGTCAGTTCCGGGGAACTGCTCATGGCGAACCGCAATTGCCAGTGCGCCCGGGAGTTCACGCTTTCGTCGCCGGAGAGGCTCTCGAACACCGCGTCCGCGTAGGCCTCCAGCCCTTCGCTGCCGTCGAAGCGGATATCGACCGCGTCCAGCAGATCGAGCGTCTGTTCGAGCCACCGGCGGTAAAGTTCGAAATAGACCGCCTCCTTCCTGGGGAAGAATTGGTAGAGCGTACCGATGCTGATACCGGCATTGCGGGCGATCTCATTGGTGGTGATCCTGTCGGAGGGCCCGTCATCGAGCATGGCCAGCGTCGTGTCGAGGATGAGCTCGACCTTGGCCTTGGACCGTTTCTGCTTCGCGGGCTTCCGCCTGGCGACCGAACTCTCCTCTCCCCCTTGCAATGCGGTTCCCTTTCACCTGGCGCGATTTGAAACCATTCATAGCGATCCATCGGGTCGGTGCAACCATTCAGGCCCGCAGCCGTTGCTGTGAAACAGCCGGAAAAGGCTGATATCGCGCATAAGAAAGTGGAAATAATTCAACAAATGCAAATGATTATACAAATACATGAGCTATAGCTCACATTTTTGTTGCGCGCAGCTGCGCGAATATATATGAGTTTTTGAGTAATAATTTATCCAAGCCGGCAGCCAGGATTTCGAGAAATGGACTATGGGGCAAATGTTGAAATATTCCGGCCTGGTAACCGCCACCCTCCTGCTCGCCGTTGAAGGCGCCGCCGCCCAGGACGGCACCACCCAGAAAGAACCGGCTCGTGGGACGGTGGCCCTGGAGACGATCGTCGTCGATGGCGGAACCGATCCGTCAGACGACCGGACGACCACCGTCGCCACAGAGGCATCCGTCGGCAGCAAGACCGGCACGCCGACGCTGGACGTACCGGCGTCCGTTTCCGTCGTCACCCAGAAGGAAATGGAGCGGCGGGGCGTCGAAAGCCTGGACGACGCGCTCGCCTATACTGCCGGCGTGCTCAGCGATGCCTATGGCGGCGACAACCGCTACGATTTCTATTTCATCCGGGGCTTCTACCAGACGTCCCTCGGTTCCTATCGCGACGGCCTGCCGATGCGCATCCCGGGCTTTACCGGCAACCGGATCGAGCCCTACGGCATGGAGCGGATCGAGGTGCTGAAGGGCTCCACCTCCACCCTGTTCGGACTGAACGCACCGGGCGGTCTCGTCAACGCGATCACCAAGAAACCGACCGATTACCGCTTCGGCGAGGTCTATACGACCTTCGGCGAGAATCATATCGAGGCCGGGGCGGATGTCGGCGGGCCGATCGACGCGGACGGCAAGTGGCTCTACCGCTTCACCGCCAAGGGCCAGAACGGCAATGACGGCATCGACAATTCCAACGACGACCGGATCTATGTCGCCCCCGCGCTCACGTGGCGGCCGACCGGCTCCACCGAACTGACCCTGCTCGCCGACTATTACAAGCGCGACGGCAACACCTCCCACGGCATTCCCTACGGATCCGGCATCGACCCCGAGACCTATCTCGGCGAGCCGGATTTCGACAACATGGACACGGAGGAATGGAATATCGGCTACGAGTTCAGCCACGAATTCGGCAACGGCCTGCAGTTCCGGCAAAACCTGCGCTATTCCGACCTCGACCTGACCTATGAATCCGTTTACGGAGCATCTGCGGATCCGACGGTGCCGCGCAGCGCCTGGGCGGTCTACGGCGACACCCAGCGCTTCGCCATCGACAACCAGCTGCAATACGACGCGGATTTCGGGACCATCGACAGCCGCTCGCTGCTCGGCCTAGAATACTACTACGACAAGGTGAACGAGCACCGGGTGTTCGGCTCCGCCTCCGGCATCGACATCCACAACCCCGTCTATTGCGGCCTGGACTGCCTCACCCTTCCGCCTGGATACCACTGGGAGGAAGAGCAGAATGCCTTCGGCTTCTACGCCCAAGAAGAGATGACCTTCTATGACAGGTTCATCGTCACGCTCGGTGGACGCTATGACAATGTGAATACCGAGACAGCTTATCCCGAATACGATCTCGCCTACAGCGACAGGCAGGAAGCCTTTACCGGCCGGGCCGGGCTGACCTTCAAGCCGCGCGACGATCTGGCGCTCTACGCGAACTACTCGGAATCCTTTCAGCCGGTCTCCGGCGAACTGGGCCTTCAGGCGCCCGAGCCGCAAAGGGGCACCCAGTACGAAGTCGGCATCAAGTATCAGCCGGACTTCATGAATGCTCTCTTCACGCTGGCCGCTTTCGACATCACCCAGACCAACGTTCCCTACTATGTCACCGCGACAACCCAGGCCCAGGTGGGCGAGGTCCGCGTGCGCGGGATCGAGTTCGAAGGCAAGATGGCGCTCAACGACCGCCTCAACATGACCCTCACCTATTCCTACTGGGACCCGGAAATCCTGGAGGACGGCATCTCTGGCAATGTCGGCAACAAGCCTCAGCTCGTCCCCAACAACATCGCCTCCGCCTGGCTGGACTATACGATCCCCGGCCAATGGCACTTCAACGATCTGACGATCGGCGCGGGGGTTCGCTATGTGGGCGAGACCTATGCCGACAACGCCAACACCATCAAGCTCGATGCGCACACGCTGGTCGATGCCTCGCTCAGCTACGAGCTGTTCGACAACGCGACGCTGCAGCTCAATGCGACGAACCTCTTCGACGAAAGCTATATCTCCTCCGTCGACACCTTCACTAACACCGCCTATTACGGCGATGGCCGGGTCCTGAAGGCAACGCTCAGATACACCTGGTAAGCGGAAACCCGGCCGTCCGCTCAGCGGCGAGGCTGTTGTCACTCTTCGGAAAACAGTGCCGTTCCGCCCGATTCCCTGGCGGCCAGCTTGGCGCATTCGAGCAGGGCTTTTCGGTCTTCCGGCTTGTGCATCAGGCCGAGATTGGTGACGGTCGTCATGACGCAGGCAATTTCCTGCTGGGCGTCGAAGACCGGCACTGCCTGTCCCGTGATGCCGGGCAGCAGGTGATCCGTAAGCTCGGCCCAGCACGTGTTGCGCACTTCTTCAAGGCGTTTGCGTGAGGGACGCTTGCCCCGGAAATGTGCGGGCTGCAGTTTGCGGGCCTCTTCGATCTGGCGTTCGGGGAGGTAGGCCTGAAAAACCAGTCCGCAAGCAGAGTTGTCGACCGGCAGGACATCTCCCAGCCCCACCGAACTGATGGCGAAAAATGCGCTGCGATACCACCGCACGACTGTCGGCCCGCGTTCCGTCCAGATCGCAACGCCTGCACTTGCAGCAAAGCCATTCGCCAGCTGCTTCATATGTTTTGCTGCGATTTCGACGGAATCTATTCTCCTGAGAGCGCCTATCCCGATGCTCAGGGCTGTGGGCCCCAGGTCGTAGAGTCCGGTCTGAGGGTCCTGCATGGCCAGCCCTTCCTTGACCAGGCTCTGCAGGTAACGGTGCGCGGTCGGGCTTCCCGTTCCCGCCTTCCGGGCGATCACGCCCAAAGCCATCGGCTCTGTCCCGTTTGCAAGGATGTTCAGGAAACGCGTCGCAATGGAGACGGATTGTATATTTCCCGACCGCTTGCGAACCCCGTCCGGTTTGCCGGCGCCATCCTCGTCGCTCATGACACCGCCATCCGCTGACAAAGCAGGCTGGCTCCATCGGTTTCTTTTCTAATTCCCAAACAGACACCCATGGCTCCGGCCTCCCCGTCTGCTCTTAAGCGTATTGGGCAATTGCCACGAGTTCAATTGGGCAAGGGTGACAATTTCCGTTGAAATTCAGCTTGTTGACATCGGGTGTGGCCATTCGGCAACTTTTATTTATGAGTTTTATACTCATGTTGAAATGTGTAATCTATTCTGTATAGTGAAACAAACTGATCCAATTTCCAGTGGCTGGGGCAAACACGGGCCGCATCTGGCGAAAGGATCTCCTCCCCGCATTTGGTCGCAAGCAAGGTTTCCCCAGCTTGTGAAAAGCACGATCATCAGGACTAAAAGATGAAACCGACTCGGATTGCGATGTTGCTTGGCAGTACGGCTGTGTTCACTGTTTCACAGCTCGTTTCTAGCAGCGCCTTGGCTCAGGACGCTGGAACGGAAATCGGTTCCGATGTCACTGTTCTTGATACGATCTTCGTAAGCGGCGAGAAAGTCGACCGCCGTCTTCAGGACACGGCCAGCTCGGTGGAAATCATCACCGGAGAGGAACAGGAGGCCCGTCCGGAGGAACAGAGCGTCCAGAGCGCCATTCAAGACGTTCCGAACGTCTATTATCCCTCGACGGTCGGCGTCGCTCCGATCATCCGCGGGCAGGACACGCAGGGGCCGAATACCGGTGCGGTCGCCTTCTATTCCGGCACCGTTCCGCGGGCCGCGATCAATATCGACGGCCACTACCAGACCTATTTCGAAACCGTGTTCGGCGCGACCTCCATCTGGGATCTCGACCGGATCGAGGTGTTCCGCGGACCGCAGACCACCTCTCAGGGCGCCAACAGCGTCGCCGGCGCGATCATCGTCAAAACGAAGGATCCGACCTTCACTCCGGAAGGCGCCCTCCAGGCCGAATACGGCAATTACAACACGCACCGCGTGTCGGGCATGCTGTCCGGTCCGCTGAGCAGCCAGCTCGCCGCCCGCGTCGCCCTCGATTATTACGGCCGGGATACCTTCATCGACTACATCAACGCCAGCTTCGTCGAGGACACGACCGATCTGGATATCATGTCCTTCAACGGGCGGGCCAAGTTGCTCTGGACGCCGGACGCGATCCCCGGCCTTTCGGCAAAACTCACCTATGCGGCGACGCAGAACAACCAGCCGACTTACGAAGCCGCGACCGTCGAGCCCTATGACAGGCTGGAAAACGACCAGTCCAGCGTGCCGAGCTTCTATCAGAGAACCAATACGGGGATCGCCGACCTCATCTACGAATTCGAGAACGGCATCGTCGTCAGCAACCAGACGCAATATTCCGATCTCTTCGTGAAGCGCGACGTGGATCCCAACGGACAGGGCAACGCGACCATCGACCAGCAGAACTGGTCACACGAAGCCCTGGTCAACTTCGGCAACGAGGACAGCATGGTCAGCGGCGTGGCGGGCGTCTTCTTCTCTCATACCCAGTCGGATGAAAGCCTCATGCTGACTTTCAACGGCAATCCGGCGTTCGAGGACTCTAAAGACAATTTCGGGATCTTCACCGAGGTCGACTACCGGATCAGCGAGTCATGGACGCTCACCGGCGGCCTGCGCTTCGAGAGCGACAGGATCAAGCGCAGCGGCGAGTCGACAACGACTGCGTTCGTGCCCGCCAACTTCGACTATGACGAGACCTTCAACGCGCTCCTGCCCAAGATCGCGCTTGCCTATGACGTCACACCGGACGTGACGGTGGGCGGCCTGATCAACCGGGGCTTCAACCCCGGCGGCGTCGCCTTCGACTTCGTCAACGGTCAGGCCGCGAAGTTCGACGCGGAAACGCTATGGAACTACGAGATTTTCGGCCGCGCGAACCTGTTCGACGACACGCTCTCCGTCTCGGCGAATGTGTTCTACACCGACTATCACGACGCCCAGCGCTATTTCCAGACCGTGTTGCCCGGCAGTGCCATCACGCAATATATTACGCTCAACGCGGAACGGGCCCATGCCTACGGCCTGGAATTCGCGGTCGGTTACCAGATCCTGGACAATCTGCGCCTGAATGCCAATGCGGGCGTCCTGCAGAGCGAGATCACGGAATTCGACTCCATTCCCGCGGTCGAAGGCAACGAATTCAGTAAGACGCCGGGCTACACCCTCGGCTTCGGCGTGGACTGGAACATCCTGGAAAACCTGATGCTTTCTGCGAATGTCGAGCATTTCGACGGCTACTACTCCGACGACCTCAACACACCGGCCTACGCCGTGGACGCCTATACCATCGCCAATGCAAGGGCGACGTTCCAGGTCCACGATCATCTGCAGGTCTATGGCTACGTGAACAACATCTTCGACGAACGGGTCCCGACCTATATCGAGGACCGTCCGGGTGTCGCCACCTTCGCGACCATGACGGCACCGCGCATGTTCGGGCTCGGATTGAAGGCGACCTTCTGAGACAAGGCTTGCCTCGGAACTGGGTTGTCGTGACAAATTAGCGATTGGCATGAGGAAAAGGAGCGCTTCTCAGCGCTCCTTCCTGCTCCAGTCTCCGAGACTGTCCAGCATGTGTTCGGCGCTTGCCACCGTCGGCGTGATGACCCTGGCGGGATCGACGATCAGGACGCGGCCTTCAAGGGCCGGCTTCATGAAGCGGTCCCAGCCGGGAACGAGCTTGTCGAGCGCGGCCCGCGTGTCCGCCTCGTCACGCCCTTGGGCCATATAGCTGTTCAGCAGGATCAGGAGATCCGGATCAAGTCGGCCGAACTCCTCCGCGCTCAAGGGCATGAGCATCATCGATCCGCCGCCTGAAGAAATGCCGTTGGTGCCAGCGACCTCGAGCCGGCTGTAGCCGAGATCCTCGAGCGCCTGCACCATGCCCGAGGAGGAGCCGACCACGTTCAGCTGGTCGGTCAGGAATATGGCAAGATAGGTTTTCCCGGACGGATCCTCCGGCAGCGCCGCGCGCAAGTCCTCGACACGATCGAGATAGTCCGCCTTGCGCCGCGCGAAGGCGCCCTCCCTGCCGACGAGCGCGGCAAGGTCTTCCTCGACATCGAAGCCGTGCACCTTTCCACTGCCGACATTCTGCAGATAGACCGGCGCGACGGTTGAAAGCTGCTCTGCCTTTCCGGCGTCGAGCTCGGACGCGACGATCAGATCGGGCTCAAGGGCCCGTATCTTTTCGAGATCCGGCTGTCCGACCGGGCCGATCCCCTTCGGCTTGGGATGCCCTTCCCCGAGCACGGTGTCGATGAAATCCACCGCGATGACGAAGGTGCCGTCGTCGGACCGGCCATAGCTGCCGGCGAGTTCGACGCCGAGATCCATCAGCGGCACCCCGAGCAAAGGTTCGTGCATGACGACGATCCGCTGCGGATGTTCGGGCACGGTGACCTCGCGCCCGGTGTCGTCGGTGAGGCTGCGGTCCGCGGCGAACGCCGGGCTCATCGCCGCAAGGGCCAGGGATACGCACAAGACAAGAATTCGCATCGTGAACCTCTCAATGTAAGTCGCGTTTTCGAAGGGCCTGAAGGCGCAGCGCGACGATGAACAGCGGCACGCCGATCATCGTCAGGCTGAGCCCGAGAGGCATTGGAATGTCGCCGGCAAGCCCACGCGCCACGGCGTCGGCGGCAACGACGAGAATGCCGCCCATCAGGCCCGACAGGAAAAGCCGGGCTCGGGCAACGGCCGGAGAGATGAGGCTGGCCAAATGAGGGGCAAGGACGCCGAGAAAGACCAGCGGGCCGACGGCTGTCACTGCCGAGGCGCTCAGGAGAACCGCTAAGAGCAGGATGACGGGACGCGAAACCGCAACCGCCTCGCCCAGCGCCATGGCCATCTCGGTTCCCAGATCGTAGGCCGCAAGCGCGGAGCCGATCAGAACGATGCCGGCTATGCTCAGCAGAAACAGGGGCGTGAAAGCCGCTATTATCGGCCAACTTGCCTGGAAGAGCGACCCCGCCAGCCATTCGGAAATCGCCAGCGAGGTCTCGGTCGGCAGGTAGAGGATCAGCAGCGAACCGAAGGACGACAGCACCGATTCAATCGCTATGCCCATCAGCACGATCGACAGGCCCGTCGACCGGTCGCGGCCGACCAGCCAGATGAGCAGCAAAGCGACGCAAAGGCCGCCGGCCAGGGCGGCAAGCGCAATCAGGCTTTTTGGCGCGGCGGGCGTAACGACCAGAAGCAGCATGATCATCGTCATCGACCCCTGGCTGAACCCGAACAGGCCGGGATCGGCAAGCGGGTTGCGCGCGATCGACTGGAGCAACGCTCCGCAAATCGCCACGGACCAGCCCACCATGAAACCGAGCACGATGCGGGGCAGCCGGACCGTCCAGAGCGCGTAGTCCTGCTCGCCGGAAAGAACGTGACCGGAAAGGGTTCGCAGCAGATCGGAAAGTCCCGCATCGGTCAGGCCGAGACCGGCGGAAAAGACCGCCAGGAGAAGGACCGCGGCGACAAGGCCGATGCCAGCCCGAAGGTTGCCGGTCCTTGCCTGCAGGCCGTTTCGAAGCCGCAGGACACGCTTGCCGTCCGTCGCCAAGCCGCGCCTGATCATGCCGCCTCCCGGCTGCCCGGAGACAGGTAGAAGCGTTTGACGATGACGACGAAGACGATGCCGCCGATCAGGTCGGTCACCAGCCCGGTGTTGAGCACGTAAGGTTTCAGGGCCTCCCTTGCGGCGAGATCCGCCAGCAGGCAGACGACGGCGCCGGTGGTCAGGCAGGCGGGCAGGGCAAAGACGAGATTGCTGCCGACGAAAGGGCGCACGATATGCGGAACGATCAGCCCGACAAACCCGATCGGCCCGCAGACCGCCACGGCAGAGCCCGACCCTAGGATCGCCGCGAGAAGCGCGATCCAGGAGACGAGAGAAACATTGACACCGGCCGAGGCGGCTTTTTCCGATCCGAGAAGGATCAACGTCATGGGCCGCGCGAGGACAAGGAACACGGCGACGGACAGAACGCCGATCCACCAGAAGACTTCGAGCCGGTCGATATAGGCGTGGTTGATGTTGCCGGTCACCCAGCTCAGGAAATCGACGCGGCGCGCCGGATCCGCCAGCAGGAAGGCATTGGTGACGCCGGTGAACAGCATGGAAACCAGCGCGCCTGCCAGGATCAGCGAAAGACCGCGGGGATCGTTCCGGCGCCCTGCTATCCTGGCAACGGCGATGCAGGCGAGAAATCCGAACACGGCTCCGCCAAGTGCTGCAACGCCTTGCAGCGCGGTGCCGAGATCGAAGACCAGCGTGCCGGCGACCAGAAACAGGGCGGCACCGGAATTGACGCCCATGGTCGAGGGCGACGCCAGGGGATTCCGGATCAGGCTTTGCAGCACGAAACCGCTCGCCGCGGCGACGCCCCCCACATAGACCGCGATCAGGCTGCGCGGCACCCGCTGATAGAGGAGGACGGCCTGTTCGTAGGTCTCCGCCTCGAAATGCAGGAGAGCGTTCGTCAGCTCCGGCAGGGATGTCGGAGCGAAACCTATAAAGAGATGCGCGCAAAGCATGACAGGCAGCACGAGCGAAGCCGACCAGAGAAACAGGCTGCGCCGGCTCATCACGATGCCGATGGCAGAGAGGCAAGTTCGGGAAGGCAGACCAGCCGGCCGTTATGCGGAAAGATCTGCGTCCTGAGGCCGAACACATGCTCGACATTGGCCGTGGTCACCGTCTCGGCCACCGGGCCCGACGTCACGCACTTGCCCGACCGCATCAGGACGACGTCGTCGGCAAACGCGGTCGTCAGGTTGAGATCGTGCAGGACAGCGATCACCGTCTTGCCTTTCTTCTCCACCAGCTCCCTGACCAGTTCGAGGATGGTGAACTGGTATTTCATGTCTAGGTGATTCACCGGCTCGTCCATCAGGATGACATCCGTATCCTGCGCCAGCACCATCGCAATCCACGCCCTCTGGCGCTGTCCTCCGGAGAGCTTGTTGACGGGAAAGCCGGCCCGGTCGGCCAGCCCGACCGTCTCCAGAACCTCTCTGTAGAGCCTGCGATCCTCTTCCGACGGTCCGCCGACGAGGGAATAGCGGGAATAACCGGCAAGCTCGATCAACTCGCCGAGCGTCATGTAGTCCGGGCAGAAGCATTCCTGCGGCAGATAGGCGATCCGGCGCGCAAGCTTGCGCCGGCCGATTTGCGAAACCGGTTGCCCCTCGAGCAGAATTTGGCCCGCACTGACCGGCAGGAAACCCATAATCGTCTTCAGCAGGCTGGACTTGCCGCAGCCGTTCGGCCCGACGATAGCGGTCAGCCGGCCCGTCCGGAATTGCACCGAGACATCCGACAGAACCTCCGCTCTTCCGTAAGCCGCGCTAATCTGTCTCGCTTCGAGCAAATCCGACCTCTTGACCTTCCACAATGCAGAAGTCTTTATACTATACGAAACGTGCCAGCAAACACGAAGCAAGCCCGCCAACTCGTTTTCAGTCCAGTCAAGAGCGGAAGTGATGACCTCCTCGAAGAAACTGCATATCGGCATGTCGCTTGCCCCGACATGGCTCAGCGGCGATGCCTGGCGGCGTTCGGACAGTGGCGTGGAAGGCCTCTATGGCAGCGATCTCTACCTCGACATCGCCCGGCGCGCCGAACAGGCAAAGCTCGACTTCGCCTTTCTGCCGGATTCGTTGTTCGTGAACACGACCATGCTGGAAACGGGCGCGGGCTTCGCCAGCCTCGACCCGACCATTCTCCAGGCGTCGATTGCGCGGGAAACCTCGAAAATCGGGCTGCTCTCGACCGCATCGACCACCTTCTATCCGCCCTATATCGTCGCGCGCCAGATCCAGTCGCTGAACTGGATCAGCAAGGGCCGCGCGGGCTGGAACATCGTCACGGCCCTCGACGGCAACGCCAATTTCGGTCTTTCGGAAATGCCGAGCCCGGAGGAACGCTATGCCAGAGCAAAGGAGTTCACCGAGATCGTGCGGCTGCTCTGGGAAAGCTTTCCGGAAGAAGCGCTGACATTCGACCGGGAAAGCGGCCGCTTCGCGGATCCCGGCATGGTGAAGCCGATCGATTACAAAGGTGAGCTGTTCAGCGTCAAAGGCCCGTTGAACCTGCCCCGTTTCGGCAAGGCACCGATCCCGCTGATTCAGGCAGGGGCCTCGGATGCGGGGCGCAGCTTCGCGGCTTCCGTCGCGGACGCGATCTTCGCGTCGACACCGGACAAGGCGGCGGCAAGCGAATTGCGGACCGACTTGCGGACCCGTGCGGAAGCCCTCGGGCGGCGCGGCGATGACATCCGCGTCCTGCCGGGCCTCAGCCTTTATCTGTGCCCGGCAAAAGCCGAGGCACGCGAGCTTTTCGCCGACACGAATGCCCGTCTCGGACGGGAGAGAAGCATCGCCACCGTCCGTGAAATGACCGGACTGGACCTGACGGACTGGCCGGCGGGACGGAGTGTCGGCGCAGCAGACTTGCCGCCGCCGCCGGACAAGGTCCGCAGCCGCACCCATTCGCAATTGCTGCGGCGGATGATCGAGCGCGACGCTCCCACGGTCGAGGACCTGCTGCGACGCCCTGAGGTGATCGGCTCGGCGCACTGGCAGGTCGTCGGAACCGTGGACGATGCGGTGGCCCAGATCCGGGACTGGGCAGCGGCAGGGGCCATGGACGGCTTCGTCGCCTTTCCCGGCGGGTCGAAGGAGTCGGTGCGGCTGTTCCTGGAAGAGGTCGTCCCCGAACTTTCCGAACTCGGTATCTTTCGCAAGGACTATTCGGGATCGACCTTTTTCGACCACCTGAGCGAGACCTGAATCCTGCAAAGCTGCTTTTCGAATTCATTCTCCGTCATCCGAGACATCGTCAAAAATTACCGAATACAATTGCAGTGCAGTAATCCGTCAGGATAAACCGGGCAGAAGCCAATCTGGAGACGGAGCATCAGGCAATTGGAACGCAGGACGCAGTCCGTGAATGGGATCGTCGGATTGCTGCTGTGCCTGATCACCGCCGCAACCGTCTTCCGGGAATGGGGCATGGACTTTGCCCCGCTGCGTTGGCTTACCCACGCCGTGTTCCTGGCGGCCATGGCGATCCTCGCGCCGCGCGTCAGGTGGGGGCGGAAGGTTTTCATCCTTGTCGCCCTGGCACTTACGGCTGTCAGCGCGGCCTCGCAGGAGGATTGGGTTGAGACCGTCGAGCGCGGGCTGAGTACCGCGGAATTCGTCGTGGCCTTCTTCTGCGCCTTGTCGACGCTCGGCAATGCCGCGGCCACCTCGCCGGCGATCGGCGATTGCGGCCGCTACCTCGCGCAGCAACCGCCCGGCCGGCGCTATGCCGCACTTACCGTCGGCGGGCAGCTTTTCAGCCTGCTGCTGAACTACGGTTCCATCTCCCTGCTCGGCAGCCTCGCGGTCGCGAGCGCGAAGGAGGAAAAGAACCCGGAAATCCGGGAGCACCGCACGCGCCGCATGCTGCTGGCCATCGAAAGAGCCCTGGTCTCGACCCTGCCGTGGTCGCCGCTGTCCTTCGCCTTCACATTGTCCAGCGTCCTGATCGCCGGGAACACCTGGGCGGAATCGATCGTTCCCTGCTTCATCAATGGCGTCATTCTGGCGGGCACGGGATGGCTGCTGGACACGCTCTTCAAGCCACGGCTGTCGCTCCCCGGCCGGGGAGCTCAGAAACCCGACGGCACCATCGCAAATGTCATTCCCCTGCTGATCCTCTTGGCCGTTATCGGAACCTCGGTGCTCGGCCTGCATGTGGTTACCGCTATCCGGGTGCCCGGGATCGTCATCGCGGTCGTTCCCCTGCTCTCGCTTGCCTGGATCGGTCTGCAGAACTGGAACGGCGCGCCGGTGAGAACCCTGTCCCTGCGGGCCTACGATTTCGCCGCGGCCGATCTGCCGGCCATGCAGTCGGAAATCGTTCTGTTGACGATGGCCGGCTTTATCGGACTTGTCGGCAGCACGATCGCGGCTCCGCTGGTCGCCTATTCGGGCATCGATCTAGCCCAGCTGCCGCCTGCGATCATCCTGGTTTCGATCGTCTGGCTGATTCCCATCGCGGGACAACTCGGAATGAACCCGCTGCTCGCAACCTCCCTGCTGGCACCGCTTCTGCCGGCCGCGTCCGATCTGGGCGTGGAACCGGCCGCACTGCTGATCGCGACCACGGCAGGCTGGTCTTTGAGCGGGATTTCCTCGCCCTATACGGCAATGGCCGTCATAGCGGGCGCGTTCGGAGGCGTCAGCGCCAGACATGTGGCGCTCAAATGGAATGGCTTTTACACGCTCGTCGCAGGCGTGCTTCTCACCTTCTGGGTGCTGGCATTTGCCCTTTTATAGGTCCGGGCGGTCGGTAGCCGGGTCCGGTTTACGGCGTTGCCGGCGTGTGCAGCGTCGTGACCGGAAGACCGGAGAGAGTGGTCGTATCGGTCAGGTCGCGGCTCGGATTTGACGGTTTGGCCGCAGCGACGCCCACAAGCATCAGCACGACGACAGCAAGGCTCCAGAACTTCATCGGGATCGCTCCTTTGAAATCGCGGCAAGGCCGCTTGCCCAAGCCGAATCGGCATTCGACTTTCGTCTATATTAGACTTTAGGCGAATAGAAGGCAATGCCGGGACATATTCGCATTCCTGCATCGGATTTGCCGGTAGTCGCTGGGAAGGACCCGAAATCCGGCGCGCACCCATCGGCTGAATGCAGCCTGATACCAACCGGACTTAATGGGAACCCATTTGATGGCATTGTCCGGTTCGCCGGTGAGGCGCGCTGCGCAGGACGACCTGGTTGGTCGTGCAAGCAGCACAACGCGGTCCGGCGAGCCGGAACTAGCCACCGAAGGTCGCGTCCGGAGACCGTTCCGCGGCGTCGCGCGCTCTGGCCGAACAGTCTCCAGACGCGGTCTGATGAGTTCCTTTTAAGCCCGGTTGGAATCAGGCGTCTTCGCCCACCGCTTCGGCAAAATAGTATTCACCGGTATTCGGATGCGGGCCCAGCTTTGTCCCCGAGCGCGCACGCATCTCCGCAATGAGAATATTCGCCTCCTCGAGGGACACGTTGACCAGGGCGGACCGGGATTCGTGAATGCTGTGCTGCCAGATTTCCAGAAGCTGCAAACCTTCCGGATTCTGGTTCACGGGTGGCGATTTGACCTGAATCGGCCTAGGGGTGTCACCGAGATAAACCTTCCTGAGGGATTGGAGGTAATACACCTGTATCGCCCGCCTGCCCGCCCCGGCGCGGGCGTTCTCCGCCTGCTTCCAGAGAGCGTCCAGATTATGAGAATTCACATTGCCGAAGAACAGGTGCGGCCCGGGAGAGGCATGGTAACCGATGTTGTCTCGCCGCGTGTGTGACTGGGTGAAATGATCGCCTTTTCTGAAATAAACGGTCCACCTGATCTTTCCTTCCCCCTTCGTCACGCCGACAATATCCAGGCCTGTCAGGTGATCGGGTAACCTGTCTTCCACCATAGTACGCACTCCTGCTTGTTGAGATGCGTGGACGATACCCGTATAAACTAAAAAGTGCATTATCTAAATTTACTCGTTTAACGATATGCACAGCCGCCGCCTTGCCTTCCCGAATGAGCTGCTTCTCGGCTCCCGCTTCTGCGAGATCTCATTGCCCCGGATCGGGGCCTGTAAATCGCCGCGGTATGATGCTTCAAATCGAACGCGAAGCGCTGTAGACGTTGGAAAAACCGGCTTCGGCGCCGGCGCAGCGCTCAACGGACATTCGGAGGACCCCCATGACGTTCAAAGCCCTCATTGTCGACAAGAACGAGGACGGCAAGACACACGCTTCGGTTCAGGAGATCGACGACACCCGGCTGCCGGAGGGCGACGTCACGGTTGCCGTCGAGTATTCGACTCTGAACTACAAGGACGGCCTGTGTCTCGGCCCCGGCGGCGGCCTGGTCAGAAACTATCCCCATATACCCGGCATCGATTTTGCCGGCACGGTCGAAGAGTCCTCCGACGACTGGTACAAGCCGGGAGAAAAGGTCGTCCTGACCGGCTGGCGCGTCGGCGAGGCCTGGTGGGGCGGCTACGCCCAGAAGGCCCGCGTGAAGGGCGAATGGCTGGTGCCGCTTCCAGCCGGCCTGACCACGCGCGACGCGATGGCAATCGGCACGGCGGGCTTCACCGCGATGCTCGCCGTCATGGCCCTGGAGGAACACGGGCTGAAACCCGAAGACGGCCCCGTGCTGGTGACCGGAGCCGCCGGCGGCGTGGGCTCGGTCGCAACGGCGATCCTCTCCAATCTCGGCTACGAGGTCGCCGCCGTCACCGGGCGCGAAAGCACCTGGGACTATCTGAAATCCCTCGGCGCCAGCCGCATCGTGCCGCGCGACGATGTCGCCGAGACGGTCAAGCGGCCGCTGGAAAGCGAAACCTGGGCCGGGTGTATCGACGCGGTCGGTGGCGCCATGCTGGCGCGCATTCTCGGCCAGATGAAATACGGCGCTTCGGTCGCCGCCGTCGGACTGGCCGGCGGCGCGGCCCTTCCGGCAACCGTCATTCCCTTCCTGCTGCGCGGCGTCAATCTGCTTGGCATCGACAGCGTCATGAAACCCTATGACGCCCGCCTGCGCGCCTGGGAGCGGCTCGCAAAGGACCTGCCGATGGAAAAACTCGAAGCCATCGTCCAGCCGGCGACGCTGGAAGACCTGCCCAGGCTGGGCGCGGAGATCCTCAAAGGCCAGGTGAAGGGCCGGGTGGTCGTCGACGTGAATGCGTGAGCCCGTGCGGGCGGCTCACCTTCCCGGCATCCTGAACTCCGCCTTCAGAAAATCGATCATCACGCGCACCTTTTGCGGCAGATAGGCGCGGCTCGGGTAGAGGATCCAGGCGGCAGTCTCGAAATTCGCCGGCGCGCAGGCATAGCGCGGGAACAGATCGACCAGCCTGCCGCTCTGCAGGTCGCTTCCGATCAGCCAGTCGGCGAGCATTGCCGGTCCGAGGCCCAGTCTCGCGCCTTCGCGCAGCGCAAGCGCGCTCGATATGCTTGTCCTGCCGGAGACATCGATATCGAAGGGCTCCTCGTTTTCGAGACGGAAGCGCCAGGCATTGCGAAAATCCGGCAGGGCGAAACACAGGCAGTTCCGCCCGGCGAGCGCGTCCGGTTCGCGCGGATGCCCTTCCTTCGACAGATAGCCGGGAGAAGCGACCACCCGGTACCGCGTTTGCAGCAATCTGGTTGAAATCAGGTCGCCTCTCGGCGCTGCCGCCAGGCGGATTGCCAGGTCCAGTCCTTCGGCCAGAAGGTCCAGGTTGCTGTCGGAGGGAAAGAGTTCGACCGAGATGTCGGGATAGCGCTCATGAAACGCCGGCAGGAGCGGCATGATCCCCTCCAGCGCAAAGGCAACCGATGCGGTCATGCGCAGCGTCCCCTTGGGCTGGTTGCGTCGGGAGGAGATTTCCTCGTTTGCAGCCTCGATTTCCTCGAGAAGAGGGGCCACGCGCCGCAGATATTTCTCGCCTTCCTCCGTCAGGGACAGCTTGCGCGTGCTGCGTTGAAACAGGCGCTGACCCAGTTCCCGCTCGATGGCGGCCACCGTCCTGGAGACATTGGAAGGGTCGAGATCCAGGGCACGGGCGGCGCCCGCGATGCTACCGAGATCGCGCACCAGCAGGACGGTCTTAAGGGCTGGAAGATCCATTCGTGCAGTTTACGCACGATTATCCTGCAAACCACAGCGTTTTTCGGATGTTTTTGCAGAAATAGTCTTCGGGCATCGTCCAACAGGAGATACCCCAATGACACTGCTCTTGCGCATCAACTCCAGCTCCCGCACCACAGGCTCGCACTCGACGGCGGTCGCCGATCACTTCGAGGCCTGCTACCGCCGGAAGCACCCGGACTGCCGGGTAATCGCCCGCAACGTCGCCGACGGATCCATCCCGATCATCGGCCAGAAGACAATCGAGGGCTTCTACACCGCACCGTCGGAGATGTCCGCAGACATCAAGGCGGCCACGGCGCTCTCCGACCGGCTGATCGCGGAATTGCAGGAGGCCGACACCTTGCTGATCGCGGCGCCAATCTACAATTTTTCGGTTCCCGCAGCGCTCAAGGCATGGATCGACCAGATCGTGCGGATCGGCCACACCTTTGCCTATGAGGGCGGCGCGTTTCAGGGTCTTGTCAGGACCCGTCGCGCGGTCGTGATAAGCACCTATGGCGCGGAAGGCTATCTGGACGGCCAGCCCTTCGCGGCGGCAAATTTCGTGCAACCCTATCTGAAGTTCCTGTTGTCGTTTCTGGGGATCGGGGATATCCGCTTCATTGCGATACAGGGCACGACGGCCGATCCGCAGACAGTTGCCGCCAATATCGAAGCCGCAAGACGCGAATGCGACCTGGCCGCTTGACCTGAATGTCTGTGCTTCATCCGGATTTCGTTGCCCGAAGGTCCCCGGCGCTTCCGTCTCGCAGGCCCTGCCCGAAAAGACCGAAAAGGCGCGGAATCCGGTTGCAATCGCAGGCAACCTCCCATATAAGCGCCCGGTCCAGAGTCGTCCGGCTCGTCGTGGGCCGGCTTTCTGCATCCTGATGCAGACCTCCCGCGAGAACCAAGGGCATGCCGTGTCGGCTCTGAATGCACCAACAAAAGAGTATCCGCTTAACCCGCGGATGCACCAAGGAAAGGATGCAAAATGCCCAAGCTGAAGACCAAGTCCGGCGCCAAGAAGCGCTTCAAGCTGACCGCGTCCGGCAAGGTGAAGACCGCGCAGGCCGGCAAGCGTCATGGCATGATCAAGCGCACGACCAAATTCATCCGCAACGCCCGTGGCACCACCACGCTGAGCGATCAGGATGCGAAGATCGTGAAGCAGTTCCTGCCCTACGCCTAACGCCAGCCCCGAAGGAGATCACCTAAATGTCACGCGTCAAACGGGGCGTAACCGCCCACGCTCGCCACAAGAAAGTTCTGAAGGCCGCAAAAGGCTATTACGGACGCCGCAAGAACACCATCCGCGTTGCCAAGCAGGCCGTCGAGAAGGCGGGCCAGTACGCCTACCGCGACCGCAAGGCCAAGAAGCGCAACTTCCGTTCGCTCTGGATCCAGCGCATCAACGCGGCGACCCGCCAGCACGGCATGACCTACGGCCGCTTTATCGACGGCCTGAACAAGGCCGGCGTCGAAGTCGACCGCAAGGTTCTGTCCGACCTCGCCATCAACCAGCCGGACGCCTTCAAGGCGCTGGTTGACCAGGCTCAGGGCGCCCTGGCCGCTTAACCAGCCGCTGGACATATCCGAATTGCAAGGAACGCGGTCCCTCCGGGCCGCGTTTTTTGTTGCGCAACCGGACAGCGTCCTGAGATTGCATATTTCCGGAATTCCCTTTTTTATTGCACCCATCGCAATTTGAAGCCTACCCTGAAGGTTCTGTCGATACTGACTTTGCGTCAGCAATCGGAAAAATGACCTAAGGAGGGCTGGTGTCATGCAGTTTGTCGAGTCGTTCTTCGCGATGATCGGCGATTTCACCTGGGGGTGGGCGCTTATTCCGTTTCTTGTCGTTATTGGCATCTTCTTCACAGTGGTGACCGGCTTCGTCCAGTTCCGGTTTTTCTTGCGCATGTTCCGCGTCCTGTCCTCCAGGAACCAGTCGGGCGATCCCAATGCGATCTCGGCCCGCGAGGCGCTGCTTCTGTCTGTCGGCGGCCGGGTCGGCGGCGGCAACATCGCCGGCGTTGCCGTTGCGATCACCCTCGGCGGCCCGGGAGCGGTGTTCTGGATGTGGGCGATTGCCCTGGTCGGCATGGCGACCAGCCTGATCGAATGTTCGCTCGCCCAGCTTTACAAGCGCTCCGCCGGGGACGGGACGTATCACGGCGGGCCCGCGCGCTCGATCATCTTCGGGCTGGGCAGGGAATACCAGTGGCTGGCGATCCTTTATGCCGTCTGCCTGATCGCCTCCTTCGCGCTCGGCTTCAATGCCTTCCAGGGCAACACCGTTGCCGGCGCCGTCGAAGAGAGCTTAGGTCTCGGCCGCCTCTGGACGGGCATCGCGCTCACCGTCATAACCGGCCTGATCATTTTCGGCGGCATTCACCGCATCGCCAAGGTAGCGGACGTGATCGTGCCGATCATGGCGATCGGCTATATCGCCATGGCGCTCCTCATCATCGTGTTGAACATTGCGGACATCCCGAGCGTGATCTACACGATCGTTGCAAACGCCTTCGGCTTCGAGGAGGCCGTCAGCGGCGGCATGGGCGCCGCGATCGCGCAGGGCCTGCGCCGTGGCCTGTTCTCAAACGAAGCGGGTCTCGGCTCCGCGCCCAACGTCGCGGCGACCGCCGAGGTCCGCCACCCGATCAGCCAGGGGATCACCCAGTCCTTCTCCGTATTCATCGACACGATGATCATCTGCACCTGCACGGCGTTCATCATCCTGCTGGGCGGCGTCTATTCGCCGGGCGCGGAAGGCGTGGACGGAGTTGTCCTGACCCAGCAATCGCTGGCCTTCCATCTGGGAGACTGGACCAGTCATTTCCTGGCGGCGGCGATCCTGCTCTTCGCGTTCAGCTCGATCATCTACAACTATTATCTCGGCGAAAACGCCCTGAGCTCGATGACCGCGAATGCTCTCGCACCCATGGTCCTGCGCATCGTCGTCATGGGGGTCGTGTTCCTGGGCGCAACCGCGCCCAATGCGACGTCCGTCTTCTTCTTCTCCGATCCGCTGATGGGCATTCTGGCCATGGTGAACCTTCTGGCCCTGATGATGCTGTTCCCCACCGCCAAGCGGATCCTGGACGACTTCAAGGCGCAGCTCAGGGCGGGGGTCGCACGTCCCGTGCTCGATCCCGGGAAGTTCTCCGACCTGGACATCGATCCCACCTCCTGGACCGGAGAAGCCCCCGACTGAGGAAGGCAGCCCCAAAAAGGACAACCCTCAGAGCGCGGCCGCTTCGGCCGCGCTTTCCTTTTGCGCGTGTTTATGATCCTCTGGTCCCGGGTCATGAGTCCGGGGAGGCGGAGTCCATGCCACTTTCTGACAAGCAGGCCGGCGTTCTCAAGGGAATGATCCTCGCCCTCGTCATTGCCGGCGTCGTGCTGGCAGCCGGAGCCTGGATGATCCCGCAAAGCTGGCTGCCCGGCGACGCGCCCTCCGCAAGAATGACGCTGGCCGCCCGATGCGTCCTGTTCGCAGGCTTCTGGCTGCTGGCGACGATCGGCACCCTGGCCCGGCACCGCTTTTTCACCCCGCAAGACATCGACGGCAGTGGGCTAACCACGGGGACCGAAACCGCCAAGGTGCATCAGGCGGTGCTCCAGAATACCCTGGAACAGACCGTTCTGGCATCTCTGGTCTATTTCGCTTTCGCCTTCCTCGCCCCGGCCGGATTGCTGGGAGCCCTTCCTGCAGCGGTAGTCCTGTTCTGGCTTGGACGGGCACTCTTCTGGCACGGCTATGCCAGAGGCGCCGGAGGCAGAGCCCTCGGATTCGCGCTGACCTTCTACCCAACGGTTATTCTCTTCGCCGTAACCGTAATTCTGACACTGATTTGATTCACCGGTGTTTTTTCCTCTCTCACAACCTCGTGTCCCGCATTACACCAGGCTGTTAACTTTTGTGATCCAGGACCTGCGGATTTCGGCGGACAAAAAGTTAACGCGGGTATAAAATGGCATGTTCATTGCGACGTTTCAGGCATGGCAACGCGCGGCGTGCCATTCTGAAACAACGAGGCGTTAAAACGTGCGAGTAACCCCGGTAACTTCGGCAGTCCGTGCCAATGTGAGGCGCAAGCGTCCCTCCAAGGGAGAGACGGAGACTGAACAGACCAGCTTCGCTTCCTATCTTCCGGTTCCGCTGCAGCCCGCTCTGGAACGGGAGCAGGCAGCCTTTTCCACCCGTTACCGCCCGAATTCGATCTTTCTCGCCCATCTGATCGCCGCCCGCGACGGCGACCCGCAGAACAGGACCCGCAGGCGGGCGGAACCGCTGCAGGGCGTGAACAGCTACCGCGCGACCGCAGCCCTGCCGCGCCAACGTCCCGCAGGCCACCTGCTCAAGACCGAGCGATAACGCGCGTCCGGCAACTCCGATTTACCACTGAAGACCTTCAGCCCGGGCGCTCCCCGGGTTCTTTTTTTGCCGGGCGTGTGCCGACCGGCCCGGACGAACCTCGTCAAAACTACCGAAATGTGATGGGCAACACAGTTTCCCCTTGCGGCTCCGCCTAAGCTTGACCTCAGATCCGGGATGTCCCCGGACCTCCGGCAAGATCGGCCACGGACTGGCCCGCCACGGAGACTGAAATGCAAGTGAACCCCGTTTCCGCAATCCATGCCCTGCGCATCCGGCCGAAGCCGGTCACTGCGCCCGCTTCAAACTCCGAAAGCGCATCCGCCGGCAACGGCGCGTTTGGTGAAACCGGTATGGTTCCCGCCCATGTCGCTTCCGCCGCCCTGCGGCGCGACAGCTATCACGGCGCCCATGCGGAATATGCCGCCCAGCTTCTGGCCGACCGGTATGCCTCCGCCGAAACCCACCTGGAACGGCAGCAGCACCTGGCGCAATACGCCTCCGCAGCGGAAGAAGAGCGCAAGTTCTATTCCTATTCCGTTTCGGTGTGAGGGCTGCGCGACCTTCTGCAAAGTCATCCTAGCCAGGCGCAAGCATCGAACCGGGATCGGAGAGCCTCAGGTCTGATTTCTATTTGAAGACATCGGATCGACGGTTCCGGGCGCTCCGATCCACGATCTCCGCTTCGCCGCGTCCGAGAGGGCTCTGGTTGTCGTAACCACGTTAAGCCCCACACTCCGTGCCGTCCCGGACTTGATCCGGGACCTGTGACGAGGCCCCGGCGCAAGGCCAGGGCAGCGGTGCGCTGGCGGGTCGTCTGAAAGAGACAGTATCAGGCCTCGATCCGCAGAAAGCCGGTCAGGCCGGTTTTCTGGTGCTCGATCACATGACAATGAAAGGCCCAGTCGCCGGGATTATCGGCCACGAGTGCCACTTCCATCGTTTCCTCCTTGAGCAGCAGCGCGGTATCCGTGACGAGCGGCGGCAGCGCGCGCTTGTTGGACCGCAGCAGGCGGAACGAAACGCCATGCAGATGGATCGGGTGGTCGTTCGGCGACTCGTTGCGCAGCCGCAGAACGTAGGATTTTCCCTGTTTGAGCGTCGCCAGCGGGTCGAAGGGACCGGGCAGGTCGCCCGGCCAAGCGACACGGTTGATCGACCAGAACGTATAGCCGAGCGATCCGCAGATGCTCGGCTGCGGCGCATCGCCTTCCGGTGACCAGCCGAAAACGAAATCCAGGATCTCGGCGTTGTTGAGATCGGCCACGGGGACAGGGTTCTGCGGCAGAGGCTTCAGCTCCCGCAGGTCGCGGTGCGCGCTCGGCCCCCTGGGCTGAAACTTCGCCAGAACCTTCGACCCGGCGGGGCGGTTCAGGATCAGCTCCACCACCGCGTCTTCGCTGTCGGGAACCCGCAGGGCGATATCGGCCCGCTGCCCGGGCGCAAGCGTCAGCTCCCCGGCCGGAAGGGGCTTCGGCAACGGATTGGAGTCCAGGGCAATCACCTGGGCCTCGGCTCCGGAAACCCGGTAGGATCCGACCCGGGTGATATCGGTGACCGCGAGCCGCAGCCGCACGAGGCTGCCGGCCTCGAGTTCGTAAACCGGCGCGACCTGCCAGTTGACTGTCGAGACCGTGCCGAGGGTGCCGCCCCGCGCCGCATTGCGGGGCTTGAAGAAATCGATGAACTGACCGTCGCTGCCCATCCGGAAATCCCGGATGTTCAGAGGCAGATCCCGGTCGAAGCCCGGATCCTCCGCCTCTTCCACCACGAGAACGCCGGTCAGTCCCCGGGCCATCTGCTCCAGGGTGTTGCAATGGGGGTGATACCAGAAGGTGCCGGCATCCGGCGGCGTGAACTCGTAACGGAACGACTTTCCGGCCTCGAGCGGATACTGGGTCAGATAGGGTACGCCATCCATCTGGTTGGCAATCCTGAGCCCGTGCCAATGAACTACCGAGGCTTCATTGAGGGCGTTGGTCACTTCGATCGCGGTTTTCACTCCTTGCCTCAACCGCAGGACGGGCGGAGGACCGTCGGCCGCGAAGCTCATCATGCCTTCGGTAACCGTGCCGGGCAGAACGGAATGATCGAGATTAGCGAGGGTCAGCGCATGGTCGGCAGACTGCGCCCTGCCGGCTGCGGCACCGCCGATTGCGAAAGCCGCCAGGGTTCCTGCGCCGCCGAGCAGCATTTCCCGCCTGGAAAGACCGGGCATTCGAAAACCTCATCTGGTACGGGCGCGTCCCACCCAAAACAAACACCCGGCTTGCGGATGCTTCAAGGTTCAAATTGACGCGGGCCCGAAGCCGCCTGAAGAAAGCCTTGAGCCGACATCAATATCCCGCCGCATGCCCGTCCTTGCGCGGATCGGAACCGGCGGTCAGCAAGTGCCGGGCTTTGTCGATCATGATCGCCTGGCTTCCCCCGATGGGCCCGTCCGACGGAACCACGGTGTGTCCCATCGCCTTGAGACCGGCGAGCGTCGAGGCCGGGATGAGCTTTTCGGCCTGCAGATCGTGGCTGGCGATGTCGAAGAACATGCGCGGAAAGTCGATCGCGGCCTGCACGTCCATGCCGTAGTCGATGATGTTGGTCAGCACATGGGCATGGCCGCAGGCCTGGTAATGGCCGCCCATCACCCCGAAGGACAGCCACGGCGCGCCGCCCTTGAGCACCATGGCCGGAATGATCGTATGCAGCGGACGCTTGCCGCCGTCGATCGAATTGGCATGGCCGGGCGCGACTTTGAACGACTTGCCCCGGCAATGCAGCAGCACCCCGCTCTCCGGCGCGACGATGCCGCTGCCGAAATCGCTGAACAGCGAATTGATGAAGGAGACGGCAAGCCCGTCCCTGTCGACCACGGTGAGGTAGACCGTGTCCGTCTGCGGCGCCAGTTCGGCCTGCGGGACGGCCTTCATGCGCCCGTTGGCGGACATCTGTTTGGCAAGCTCTTCCAGATAGTCCTCGCCGATCAGATGGGAATGGCAGACATCCATGTAACCGGGGTCGGTGACGAACCTGTCGCGCACCGCATAGGCCAGCCGGGCGGCCTCCATCTCCAGATGGAACCGTTCCGGACCGAGCGGGTCGAGGCTCGCCAGATCGAATTTCTCCAGAAGGCCGAGCATGACCAGTGCAATCAGCCCCTGGCCATTCGGCGGCAGTTCGGCGACCGTGTGCCCGCGGTAGTCGCGCACCACCGGCGAGACCGCCGTCGTATGGCAGGCCGCCAGGTCGTCCTTGGTCATCAGGCCGCCGCGCACCTGCAGCGCGGAAACGATGTCGTCGGCGATATCGCCGGTATAGAACGCATCCGCGCCGCCTTCGGCGATTTTCTCCAAGGTATCCGCCAGGCGCGGATATTTCAGGATCATGCCCGTTTTGGGCGCTTCGCCGTTGAACAGGTATCTTGCCGCCGTGACCGGATCGCTTGCCAGTTTGCCCACATCGCCGGCCCAGTCATGGGCGACGCGAGGCGCGACCGGAAAACCCTCGCGGGCATATTGGATGGCGCGCTTGAAGAGGGACTTGAAGCTCTTGGTGCCATGGGCCTTGAGCAGCGTTTCCCAGGCCCGGATGGAACCCGGCACGGTCACCGCGTGGGGCGAGGTATCGGTGATTTCGGACACCCCGAGCTCGGCCAGCTTCCGCGGATTTGCCGCGCGCGGCGCCGCTCCGGAGCCGTTGAAGCCCATCAGGCTGCCGTCGGGTTCCATGACGATGGCAAAACAATCCCCACCGATACCCGTCATATGCGGCTCGACGACACACTGGACGGCAACGGCCGCTATGGCGGCGTCGACCGCGTTGCCGCCGCCCTGAAGCACTTCGAGCGCCGCGCTCGTCGCCAGAGGATGCGAGGTGGACGCCATGGCTTCCCGCGCAAAAACCGGTGACCGGCCCGGTGCCTGAAAATCGCGCTTCACTGAATTCCTCCCACCCGACAAACTGATCTTTTCCATTTTGCCCTAATTGCTTATCGGCGATTCTGCCTATTCGCCAATACGCCATTTTGCTAAAGCACCTTGTCTGGGTTCACTTGAACCCAGACAAGGTGCTAATGCTTTGAGATCAATCAACTTTCGGACATACAATCGATTCCGGCCGAACATCCGGCGATCCGGCGAAGCCACACCGCGCGCAGCACCTTAAGGAGAAGTGGCGAAATGCGCAAACCCGTGGAGATTGCCGGCGATACCCGCCCCGTCCGGCCTGGACAGAGATCGTCCGGACAGAACCGCTTCAGACCATCACCAGAGCGTCCTGCGTTCTAGTGAACGCAGACGAGATGCTCTAACGCTTTAGGATCGATCACCTTTTGGACGTTCAATCGATTCCGGTTGAACGTCCGCTGATCCAGGGGAGATAAACCGATGACGACTGGCATGACGCTTTTGACGGCGGAGACCATAGTATCCGCTGCTTTCGAAAAGGCCGCGGACCTGAAACTGAAACCTCTGACCGTCGCTGTTCTGGACGCTGGAGGCCATGCCGTCCTCCTCAAGCGGCAGGACGGGTCGTCGATCATGCGTCCGCAGATCGCCACCGGCAAGGCAATCGGCGCACTCGCGGTCGGCACGGGAACGCGATGGCTGAATGCCAACGCCGAATCCCGCCCGCATTTCGTCAACGCCCTGAACGGTGTGTCCGGCGGAGCCATCGTTCCGGTGCCCGGCGGGGTCCTGATCAGGACCGAAGCCGGCGAGACGCTTGGCGCGGTCGGCATCACCGGTGACACCTCCGACAATGACGAAGCCTGCGCGGTGGCCGGGATCGAAGCCGCAGGCCTCGTGCCCGACTGCGGCTGAAAACAGAAAGACGCGGCCGCTCTGATCACGGCGGCCGCAGACGCCGGGATCTCGGCCCTCAGGACTTGTCGGAAAGCTGATTGATCTTTTTCTGCATTTCCTCGAGCTGGCGCTTCATATCGTCGAGATCCGCCACCTCGGTCTTTTCCGCCTTGGCGGCACCGGACGACGAACTCGCAGACGAACCGGCATCGCCCGTCGGGAACGGCATGAACATCTTCATCGCCCGCTCGAACATTTCCGTGTTGCGCTTGACCTGATCCTCTATGGCGTCGAACGCCGTGGCACCGAAGGCTTCGCTCATCTGCGCGCGCAGCTTTTCCTGTTCCTTCGTCAGCGAGGTCATCGAATATTCCAGGAAGCTCGGCACGAGCCCCTGCATGCTGTCGCCGTAAAAGCGGATCAGCTGGCGCAGGAACGTCACGGGAAGCAGATTCTGTCCCTTGCCTTCCTGCTCGAAAATGATCTGGGTCAGCACGGAGCGGGTAATATCCTCCCCGGTCTTCGCGTCAAAGACGACGAAGTCCTCCTCCCCCTTCACCATCACCGCCAGGTCCTCAAGCGTGACATAGGTGCTGGTACCCGTGTTGTACAGCCGCCGGTTGGCGTATTTCTTGATGATTGTCGGCTCGTTGGTCTTGGCCATTCGCTACTTCCGCCTGTCTGCCTTACGGCCGGAACGCGATGAGTTTAGGGTGAAGCATCCGGCCGGTTCGCCCGAACCGCCTCGTCTGCCGGCGAAGTGGCTTGCATGCAGTGCCGAAGGACTGCTTCCCGCCGCCGAATGTTTCAACCTAAACTCATCCCGCTCCAGTTTCCCATTTGACGACAAGGCCTTCGCAGGCCTGTCATCACCTCCAACTAAGAGACTAAGCCAATCGTATCGGATCTTGCCACCATTTTTATGTGCGGCGACGAAAGGATGATACCGCAAACGCGAAAACAGCCCTTCCATAAGGAGTGATACGGTTGACACGAATGCCACTGCAGTTTCTAGTCCATCCATCGTCAAGGATCATAAGGTGCCCCAAGGGCACGAGCCTTCCAAGGTCAATCGGCCTCAAGTCCTGGAGAGTATGATGAGCGCTTCCACCGATATCGTCATTGTCAGTGCGACCCGCACGCCAGTCGGGTCTTTCAACGGTTCATTCGCCAATCTGCCAGCGCATGATCTCGGCGCCATCGTCATGAAAGCCGCCATGGAAAAGGCCGGCGTCGACGCCGGCGACGTCGATGAAGTGGTCTTCGGCCAGGTGCTGACGGCCGGCCAGGGCCAGAACCCGGTCCGCCAGGCGGCCATCAAGGCCGGCATTCCGGACAGCGCCACCGCCTGGACCCTCAACCAGGTCTGCGGGTCCGGCCTGCGCACCGTTGCCATCGCGGCCCAGCAGATCATGACCGGCGACGCCACCATCATGATGGCCGGCGGCCAGGAAAACATGTCGCTCTCCCCGCACTGCGCCCATATGCGCGCCGGCTACAAGATGGGCGATTACAAGATGATCGACACCATGATCAAGGACGGCCTGTGGGACGCTTTCAACGGCTACCATATGGGCCAGACCGCCGAGAACGTCGCCGAGAAGTGGCAGATCAGCCGCGAGCAGCAGGACGAGTTCGCCGTCGCGTCCCAGAACAAGGCGGAAGCCGCGCAGGCGGCCGGCAGGTTCAAGGACGAGATCACCCCGGTTACGGTCCAGGAGCGCAAGGCCGAGCGCGTGGTCGAGGACGACGAATATATCCGCAAGGGCGCGACGCTCGACAGCGTGACCAAACTGCGTCCGGCGTTCACCAAGGAAGGCTCGGTCACCGCGGCGAACGCGTCCGGCATCAATGACGGCGCTGCCGCCATCCTCGTCATGAGCGCGGCGGAAGCCGAGAAGCGCGGCCTGACCCCGCTTGCCAGGATCGCTTCCTGGGCAACCGCCGGCGTCGACCCGGCCATCATGGGCAGCGGCCCGATCCCGGCCTCCCGCAAGGCCCTGGAAAAGGCTGGCTGGTCCGTTGCCGATCTCGACCTGGTCGAGGCGAACGAAGCCTTCGCCGCCCAGGCTTGCGCCGTCAACAAGGACATGGCCTGGAACCCGGATATCGTCAACGTCAACGGCGGCGCCATCGCCATCGGCCACCCAATCGGCGCTTCCGGAGCCCGGATCCTCACCACCCTGCTGCACGAGATGGCCCGGCGCGACGCCAAGAAGGGTCTCGCCACCCTGTGCATCGGCGGCGGCATGGGTGTCGCCATGTGCCTGGAACGCTGATCAGGCAATTTCGACGGGAATCGTGGCCGGCCGGCGCCGGCCACGACTCAAGAACAAAGTCACACAAAATCTCCAAGAGCCCGAAGGGCCAGGAACTGGAAGTCAGGAGGAACGGGAATGAGCAAGGTCGCATTGGTCACAGGTGGGACGCGCGGCATCGGCGAAGCGATTTCGCGCGGTCTGAAGGAGGCGGGCTACATCGTGGCGGCCACCTATGCCGGCAACACCGAAAAAGCCGAAGCCTTCAAGGCGGAGACCGGCATTCACGTTTACAAATGGGATGTTTGCGATCACGAAGCCTGTATCGCCGGCGTGGCGCAGGTCGAGAGCGAACTCGGACCGGTGGAAGTTCTGGTCAACAATGCCGGCATCACCCGCGACGGCATGTTCCACAAGATGGATTTCGAGCAGTGGCGCGCGGTGCTGTCGACGAATCTTGATTCCATGTTCACCATGACCCATCCGGTGATCAACGGCATGCGCGGACGCGGCTCCGGCCGTGTCATCAACATTTCCTCCATCAACGGCCAGAAGGGCCAGATGGGCCAGACAAACTATTCCGCCGCCAAGGCCGGCGTGATCGGCTTCACAAAGGCGCTCGCACAGGAAAACGCCTTCAAGGGCATCACCGTCAACTGCATCTGCCCCGGCTATATCAAGACCGACATGGTCGCCGCGATGCCGGAAAAAGTACTGGAATCCATCGTTGCAGGCATCCCGGTCGGCCGTCTCGGCCATCCGGAGGAAATCGGCCAGACCGTCGTCTACCTGGCGTCGGAGGCGGCCGCCTTCATGACCGGCGCAGTCGTCACCATCAACGGCGGCCAGTATATCGCCAACGGCTGATACGGCCGGCCACACCCTAGAAAACACCAGAGCCCCGGTGCGAACCGGGGCTTTTTTCATGCCTCAAATCCGGGTCCGTTTGCCGAATTGCCTACGGTTTCCCGGGGCGCCGCTGCGCATCCCCCTCTGGCTGGCCGGTACGGACACGAAGGCAGGCTCGGATGAAACGTAAGGCGGCTCAAAATCGTCCCCGAATTCGTTCGGCGTCGAAGTGTTGCCCCCGGTGCCGGGCGATGAGAACGACGGCGGGAATAACAGGCTGAACCAGAATGCCGTGCAACCGAGGGAGAGAAGACCAAGCCCCGGATATTGCTTTTCCGGCGTCCAGACAAGCAGGACGAGCACAAACAGAAACGCTTGAATGACAAGCATCAGCCCATATCCGAAAGTCACCCACTGCGAGACGCGTGCATCGGCCGCGCGGCGGCTGGCCACAAAAATCCGGAGAAGTGTCAGGACGATCATGATGATGGCCATCGAGTGAAAAATCGGCTCCCGGCTCGCACCCGGTTGGTAGGGGTCGAATGTTTCAATTCCGCCGGTCAGGGAAATGATCGCCAAGAGGCCGATTATCTCGGCAAGAAGGAAAACAAATCCGAGGACAAAAAACTTCAGCCGTCCAATTCTGAGTGAAAACACCAAAAACACTCCGCTTACCGACAGAGCCTCAATAGCAGTCCGGGCTTACCAAATCGCTTACATCTGATTGCATAATTCGCATAAACACCAAATACGTTTGACCTTTAAAAGAAGAAAATTCCTGCGCAGAGGCCAAGCCCCGGCACGGCTCTGCGGAGATTGTTTCAAAAAAGCCGTCCGTTCGCGGTTCACTGTCCGTCATTTTGAGCCGGCGCTTGAAATCTCCTGAAGAAATTCAGGAGCCGCTTTCCCGCTTTGGGCTCTTCGGGGCTGCGGACTTCCGTGACATCCATGTCGAAGACCGCGATCATCTCCACCTGACCGTCCAGCAGCATGATTTCCTGGCGCGTCATGTGGAGGGAGAGGCGCCCCACCAGCACAACGGGCTGATAGACCTGGTCCGCATTCCAGTCCGTCGAGAGCCTATAGCGGATCGTCTGATTGGGATCCGGCGCGGGCATGTGACTGCACATGCCGGCTTCCGGCACGAGATAACCGCCTTCAACCGTATGCTTGCCCGGCGCCTGGACGGGAATGACGTATCCGCCGATCGCGATGTCCTTGCCAGCGAGTGCGGAATTGCCGGCAAGGGCCGCGGCGGCGCGTTTCTCGCCGATTTCCTGCCTGTGGGAGAGCAGCCAGTCGGTGTGAACCCCGGCTGCGGCCAGCTTGGCCTCCTCGCGCCGGAGCTGCTGCTCCAGGCCCGACCTGGTTTCCGCTCCGACCTCATGCTTCGCGAGCTGCTCGCGCAGGTTCAATACCAGGCCGAGCGAGCGCAGCTCCTGGATGCTCAAGGCTGCGAAGGGATCTTCGAATTTCTCTGCTGCCGGATCCTTCAGGTCGTCCCAGTTGACGGATGTGGCGGCATGGGCTGCCTGTGCTGTGAACAGCGCCGCCAGCAAGAACACGATCGTACGAAACACGAGTTCAGCCTTTCCCTCATTGCGCGCCCGAAACCGGACAGCCCCGGTCCCCAGGCAGCAAACCATCCTGCGGTCGCCTGCCGATGCCGGACACGCCGGAAAGGAAGTCAGGCAGCTGCCCGGCGGCACAAGGATAGAACCTCTTGCGGAAATTCGCCTGGAAATTTCCGATCGTATCCCGGCGAATGCGGCTTTTCCTCCGTCAAGATCGCCGCAAAATGTGAAATTGTCGCGACCGCCTGGAACATTTCCCTGCCCGCGGCACCCGCGAACCGGACAGCCCGCCGTCTGCATGAAACCGTGAATCGGTCTCGGGAGCTTGACCCCGGCACCTTGCATCCCCTATGTCCGGGCGAGACCGGTCAACCACGGGACCCAGAACAGGCATGGAATTCGAACACGCTCCGAACGATCCGACCCGCAAGGACCTCTCCCCGCTTTTGAAGCTGGCTCTGGAGCTGGGCCCTCTCGGCGTGTTCTTCCTGTTCAACGCCAGGGGCGAACAGATCGCCGATGCCCTGCCCGTACTGCAACTGGTCGGCAAGCCGATCTTCCTGGCCACCGCCGCCTTCATGGTGGCGATCACGATCTCCCTGGTCGTGTCCCTGTGGCTGACGAAACGCCTGCCGGTCATGCCGCTGGTCTCCGGCGTGGTCGTGCTGGTCTTCGGTGCCCTGACGCTCTGGCTGCACGACGAACTCTTCATCAAGCTCAAGCCGACCATCGTCAACTGCCTGTTCGGCTCCATTCTTCTGGGCGGACTTCTGTTCGGCAAATCCCTGCTCGGCTACGTCTTCGACAGCGCCTTCCGGCTGACCGACGAGGGCTGGCGCAAGCTGACCTTCCGCTGGGGCGTGTTCTTCTTCGTGCTGGCGGCCATCAACGAGATCGTCTGGCGCAGCTTCTCGACCGATTTCTGGGTCAGCTTCAAGGTCTTCGGCATCATGCCGATCACCCTGCTCTTCACCCTGACCCAGCTGCCCTTGATCCAGAAATACGCCATCACGGACGACACCGAAGAGGCGTGAGGCGCCCGCTTCGGGCGAACTCTTCTCCGCGAGTCATTCCAGACAAGCGCAGCGAAGCTGTGCGCCGATCTGGGATCCAGACGTCAGCGCGAACGAAGTGAACTCCTAACCTGACAAAGAATTTGGACGCGCAAAGCGCGAAATATGTCTGGATTCCGGATCTGCGTTCGGCTTCGCCTCACTTGTCCGGAATGACGGCCCTATCGCTTAATGCATGTCCCCATGCCCGAAGGACACGTCCCGGCGGGCGCCTGTGATGGAGATGGAAAAGCCCGCGATCACGTCGATGAGGGAAATCGCCATCAGGATGAAAAACAGCGAGGTCGCCGCAGGCTGCAGCACCAGAAACTCCACCAGATAGGCCACGAACACCAGAACCGAGAACATGTGGTCCAGCAGCGCGGTGGTGCCGATCCGGGTGGCTTTCAGAATTTCGATGAACAGGAAAAACAGTCCGAGCGTGATCAGGAGATCGCTGGCGAGAAGTTCGAACACCGCGCCGGACACCATGGAAACGGTGATCACCGGCTGGGACCAGAATGCCGGCTCGGCAGCTCCGGCGGTGAAAGCCAGGCCGTTATAGATCAGCAGCGAGAACAGCGTGAAAGGAATGGCGGAGAAAAGGCGCATGGGAGCTCCCGGGATGAAATCGCCCGGATGGGCGGAATTGGGGGAGCTGACACGATCTTGAGAGCCAATTCAAGGCAGCGCGCAAGAAAAAGGCCGGCCTGTCGAAACAAGGCCAGCCTCAATCCTGGTTTGCCATGCGGCGATCCACCCCGGACGCATCCTGCTTTCAAGAAAAGACAGGTGTTATGCGTCTTCCTTCGGGGAAAGGATCTGACGGCCCCGGTACATGCCGGTCTTCAGGTCAACGTGATGCGGGCGGCGCAGTTCGCCCGAATCCTTGTCCTCGACGTATGTCGGCTGCTTCAGGGCGTCCGCGGAACGGCGAAAACCGCGCTTGGAGCGCGAGGTTTTTCTCTTTGGAACGGCCATTTTGTTTTTCTCCGTGGTCCATAACCGCGCGGCCCGGACCGGGTCAGCCCGGGGCGTGGCAGCACGCAGCGTGTTGGAATGCGCGGCGTTATACAGGCAACGCGGGCGTTTTGCCACCCCAAAGACGAAAAATTCTTGGTCTATCGGGAATCCCGGCGGAACGGGCGGATTCTCGAAGCTGCCGGCTCCTGCTCATTTCCCCAGGACGCAGTCGAAAATCGGCCCCGCCTTGCCAACCCGGGCATGGTTGGTGGCGGCCAGCCGCCGGTGTCCCGGCGCCGGTTTAGCCGGATTGCGGCCGAGCGGATTTGGAAGGGCCGTGGCGAGGCGCGCGGCTTCCACCTTTGTCAGATCCTTCGCCGGCTTGCCGAACCAGGCCTGGGAAGCGGCTTCCGCTCCGAATATGCCTTCGCCCCATTCGGCGATGTTCAGATAGATTTCCAGGACGCGTTTCTTGGTCAGGATCGCGTCGATCATCAGCGCCAGCGGCAGTTCCAGGCCCTTGCGGATGTAGGAGCGGTCGCCCCACAGAAACAGGTTTTTCGCCGTCTGCATGGTGATGGTGCTGGCCCCGCGCGGCTTTTCCCCATCGCTCAGGGCTTCAACCTGCTCCTGAAGGGCGTCCCATTCCACGCCATGATTTTCGCAGAAGCCGCTGTCTTCCGACGTGATGACCGATCTGATCAGGTTCGGTGAGATCTCCTCCAGGGGCACCCACTGGCGGTCGACCCAGAGAAACTGCACATAGCGCGCGAGCATCAGCGTGCTGATAGGCGGCACGACGGAATAGATCACCGTCAGGACCGGTGGCAGCAGGATCAGGATCAGCAGCAATTGAAGGACACGCCTGCGGAGAATGCGGAACAATCCGCCTTTCGCAGGGGACCTCGACCTGTCCCTGGGTGCCGGTTTAACCCGCATTCAGCTTCCGTTCGTTATCGACGATGAAGTCCCGGACAATCGGCACCGCGTCCCGCTCCTTCGACAGCAGAAGCTGGAAGACCATGTTGGAGCCATGCAGAAAACCCAGTTCGACGGCACAGAGATAAAACTCCCACATGCGGCAGAAGGTTTCGTCATAAAGCCCGGCGGCCTCGTCCCGCCGTGCCTCGAACCGGCGCCGCCAGTCGCGAATGGTGTAATAATAGTGCAACCGCAGGATTTCCGCATCGCAGACCCATAACCCGAGCCGCTCGGTAGACGCAAAAACTTCCGACAGCGCCGGCACGTAACCACCAGGAAAAATGTGCTTCCGGATGAAGGGGCCGGTCGTTCCCGGGGGCGTCATCCGTCCGATGGAGTGAATGACCGCGTAGCCCGTCTCCGTGAGGCATTCGCGGATCTTGCCGAAATAGGCATCGAGATGCCCGATGCCGACATGTTCCATCATGCCGACGGAAATGACCCGGTCGAACCGGCCTTCGAACTCGCGGTAATCCTTCAGGACGAAAGTCACCCGGCCTTCCAGGCCGGCGGCGCGGACCCGCTCTTCCGCTATTTTGACCTGTTCCGGCGAGACGTTGAGCGAGGTGACCCGTGCGCCCGCCTGGGCCATCCGGATGGCGAGCGAGCCCCAGCCGCCGCCGATTTCCAGGACGTCCATATCCGGCTTGAGATCGAGCTTGGCGACCAGATGGGTCAGCTTCGCAGCCTGCGCCGCCTCCAGGCTGTCGTCCGGGTCGGTGTAATAGGCGCAGCTGTAGTTCAGACCGTCGTCGAGAAACAGCCGGTAGAGTTCGGTCGACAGATCGTAGTGGTGCCGGGCCTGCTTCTTGGCGCGTTCCACGCTGTTCTTCTGCTGATGCCTCCGGAACGCCTTCCAGCCCTTGCGCAGGAGCCCCTGCACCGGATGGGCCCCGAGCGGCGCCCGGTTGATGGAGAAGAGGAACATGAAGTCGTAGCAGGTCGAGCCCTCCTCCATGGTGAGGGTCCCGTCCATATAGGCCTCACCTGCCGCCAGTTCCGGATTGAAGAACAGGGACCGGTAGAGCTTTCTGTCGTGAAGGCGGATGGTCACGGTCGGTCCGTCTTCTCCCGATCCGAATTCGTGAACCGCGCCGTCAACATCCAGGACACGCATGCGCCCGCGCTTGATGAAGGATCGCAGGAGGCTCGACAGCAATCGCATAAGGCTCGTCTCCGGAAACAAATATCTGCAAAGGAGCCGGCACTCGGCGCACCGGTCCACCGTTGAAATGGGAGCCTTGACGATACAGAGAATTGGTTGGAGGGGAACCCCGGGACGTAAAAGTTGTGCTTCTCAGGCCGGGACGCTGTTCAGCTTCCGCTCGTTGTCGACAATGAAGTCGCGCACGATCGGCACTGCATCGATTTCCTTCGACAGGAGGAGCTGAAACACCATGTTGGCCCCATACAGGAAACTCACCTCGACAGCACAGAGGTAGAACTCCCACATCCGGCAGAAAGCCTCATCGTAAAGCCCGGCCGCCGCGTCCCACTTTTCCTCGAACCGCCGGCGCCAGTCGCGGATGGTGTAATAGTAGTGCAGCCGCATGATTTCCGCATCGCCGACCCATAGCCCGGTCCGCTCGGTGGCCCCGAAGACTTCCGACATGGCGGGCACGTAGCCGCCGGGGAAGATGTACTTGCTGATGAACGGGCCGGTCATGCCCGGGGGAGCCTTGCGGCCGATGGAATGAATGACCGCATAACCGCGCGGCGTCAGGCAATCGCGGACCTTGCCGAAATAGGTATCGAGCTGGCCCATGCCGACATGTTCCATCATTCCGACGGAGACGATCCGGTCGAACTGGCCTTCGAATTCCCGGTAGTCCTTCAGGACGAATTTCACCCGGTCTTCCAGGCCCGCGGCGCGGACCCGTTCCTCCGCGACCCTGACCTGTTCCGGAGACACGTTCAGGGAGGTAACGCGGCCTCCCGCCTCCGCCATGCGGATGGCGAGCGACCCCCAGCCGCCGCCGATTTCCAGGACCTCCATGTCCGGCTGAAGATCGAGCTTGGCAACCAGGTGGTTCAGCTTTGCCGCCTGGGCGGTTTCCAGACTGTCGTCCGGGCTGGTGTAATAGGCGCAGCTGTAGTTCAGGCCGTCGTCGAGGAACAACCGGTAGAGTTCGGCCGACAGATCGTAATGGTGCCGGGCTTGTTTTTTTGCCCGCTCGATGCCGTTCAAATGCAGGTAGCGCCGCATCGTTTCCCACTTCACGGGCAGCAGCTTGCCGAGCGGATGGACCTCGACCGGATCCTTGTTGATGAACGCCAGATGCAGGAGATCGTAGCAGGTCGCCCCGTCTTCGAAGGTCAGCGTCCCGTCCATATAGGCTTCGGCAGCCGCAAGTTCGGGATTGAAAAAAAGCAGGCGATGTAGCTTCTTGTCATGCAGGCGGAGCGTTACAGTCGGCCCGTCTTCTCCGCTTCCAAACTCGTGCAGTGTCCCCGAAGCATCATAGATACGTAACTGTCCTCGCTCGAATGCTGATTTGAGGAGGTTCGACAGTAGTTTCATAAGGCGATTCTCCAAACCGAAAGGATTCTTAAAAACTTGCTGAGCAATTGGAACATTGTCAATTTTTCCATTTCCGTCTTGACGACCACGGGAATTGGTTTCAGGGAAACCCGGACCTTGAAGAACTTGCCCAGACCCATGCCGGAGCGCATCCGTGACCTTTGACCTGAAGCAGCACCTGGCAATGCAGGCCAGGGAGGTGGAGACTGTCCTCGACAACCTGCTGAGCGATATCGCCCTGTCCGGCGAGACCGTGCGTCCCCCGCGTTTGCTTTCTGCCATGCGCCACGGCGCCCTCAATGGCGGCAAGCGCCTGCGACCGGTCCTGCTCCTGGAAACGGCGGGACTTTTCGGACGGACCGATGCCGGAATCATGCGGGCAGCCTGCGCCCTGGAACTGATCCATTGTTATTCGCTGGTTCATGACGACCTGCCTGCCATGGACGACGACGACCTGCGCCGCGGCCAGCCGACCGTTCACAAGGCCTATGACGAGGCAACAGCGATCCTGGCCGGCGATGCCCTGTTGACACTGGCCTTTGACGTGATCTGCGAGGAGACCGTCCATGCCGATCCGGCGGTCCGGCTTCGCCTCGCCCGGGAACTCGCGCGCGCCGCGGGGATCGGCGGCATGGCCGGCGGCCAGATGCTCGACCTGGAATCTGAGCACCGGGAGCGGACGGAAGCGGAAATCCGCCGGCTTCAATCCATGAAGACCGGCGCCCTGCTGCGTTACGCCTGCCGGGCGGGCACGATCCTGGCCGATGCGGACGAAACCGATATCGAAAACCTGACACGCTTCGGCGAAGTCACGGGCCTGGCCTTCCAGCTCGCCGACGATCTTCTCGATGTCGAGGCCAGCCCCGAAGCCATGGGCAAGGCCACCGGCAAGGACGCCGAAGCCGGCAAGGCAACACTCGTCCGCCTCTGGGGCGCAGAGAAAACCCGGAAGGAACTGGCCAGGCTGCTCGGCGAGGCCGAAGCCCTGCTGGCTCCCTACGGCGCAAAGGCGCAGACGCTCACGGCGTTGGCCGGTTATATCGTCAGCCGGTCGAGTTGAGCAGCGGCACCTGCTTTCCGGACAAGCGGCCCATCCTTCGAGACGCGAGCAAGCTCGCTCCTCAGGATGAGGGTAACCGGGCGGCAGCCTTGGGTTTCATAGCTATTTTCACAACACACGCAACCTCATCCTGAGGAAGCGCGAAGCGCTGTCTCGAAGGATGGGCCGCTTGTTTGGAAAGCGAGGCCGGCAGAGCGGGAAGCTACTCCGCCGGCGCCGGCGTATCCTTGGCGTGTCGGCCGAAGTCGGGGGCGTCGGTTTCCTGGCCGGCTTCGATGATCGAACGGCGGATGCTGCGGGTGCGGGTGAAGAGATCGAACAGCGTCTGCCCGTCGCCCCAGCGGATGGCCCGCTGCAGGGCGGAAAGATCTTCGGAAAACCGCGCCAGCATTTCCAGGATCGCCTCTTTGTTGTTAAGGCAAACGTCGCGCCACATGGTCGGGTCGGAAGCGGCCAGGCGCGTGAAGTCCCGGAAACCGGAAGCCGAGTACTTGATCACCTCTGACTTGGTGACTGTCTCAAGGTCGTCGGCCGTGCCGACGATGTTGTAGGCGATCAGATGTGGCAGATGCGAGACGATCGCCAGCACCAGATCGTGGTGTTTGGCATCCATCCGGTCGACATCGGAGCCGCAGCCGCGCCAGAAGGCGCTGAGTTTTTCCACGGCTGCCCCGTCCGCGCCTTCCGGCGGTGTGAGGATGCACCAGCGCTGGTCGAACAGCGTCGGAAAGCCGGCGTCCGGGCCGGAATGTTCCGTGCCCGCAATCGGGTGCCCCGGAATGAAATGAACGCCCTCCGGCACATACGGGCTGACCTGATCGACCACGGAGCCCTTGGTGGAGCCCACATCGGTCAGGATCGCGCCTTTTTTCAGCGCCGGGGCGATCCATTTCGCCACCGATCCGTTCGCGCCGACCGGCACGCACAGAATGACCAGATCCGCACCTTCGACGGCAACGGCGGCGTCGAGCGAATAGCTGTCCCCCAGGCCCAGCTCTTCCGCGCGCTGCAGGGTCGCGGCAGACCGGGTGGAAATTGCGATTTCCTTCACCAGACCGCGCTGACGCGCGGCCTGGGCGATGGAAGACCCGATCAGGCCGATCCCGATCAGGGCCATGCGTTCGAAGAGGGGGGCACCAGTCATCTGTTCTTGTTCTTCTTTCAGGCGAGAAAATCTTTCAGATGCGCGACGACGGTCCGGTTGGCGTCTTCGGAACCGACCGACATGCGCAGGGAATTGGGCAGGCCGTAATTGCCGACCAGGCGCAGCACGCAGCCACGCTCCAGGAGATATGCATCGGCGTCCGGCGCTCGTTTGCCGCCTTCATCGGGAAAATGGATCAGCACGAAATTGCCAACGCTCGGTGTTACCTTCAGGCCAAGATTTTCCAGTTCCGCAGTCAGCCAGGGAAGCCATTTTTCGTTGTGCTCCACCGAGCGCGCCACGAACTCGCGGTCGCGCACCGCGGCGACCCCGGCGGCGATGGCAACACCGGAGACGTTGAACGGCCCCCGGATGCGGTTCAGCGCGTCGATGACATGCGCCGGACCGAAGCCCCAGCCGAGGCGCAGATTGGCAAGACCGTAGATCTTGGAAAAGGTCCGCGTCATGAAGACGTTTTCGGACGTTGCGGCAAGCTCGATCCCGCTCTCGTAATCGTTTTTGCGGACATATTCGCCGTAGGCCGCGTCCAGCACCAGAAGCACATGTGGCGGCAGACCCTCGTGCAGGCGCCTGACCTCTTCGAACGGCAGGTAGGTACCGGTCGGATTGTTCGGATTGGCGATGAACACCATTTTGGTCTTCTCCGTCACCCGTGCCAGGATGGCGTCGACATCGGTCGTCAGGTCCTTTTCCGGCGCGACAACGGGTGTTGCGCCTGCGGCCCGAATGGCGATGTCGTAGACCAGAAAGCCGTGTTCGGAATAGATCGCCTCGTCGCCCTGGCCGAGATAACCGTAGGCGAGCAGGCTCAGGACCTCGTCCGATCCGGCGCCGCAGATGATCCGGTCCGGATTGAGCCCGTAGACATCGCCGATGGCGGCGCGCAGTTCGGTCGCCGCCCCGTCCGGATAAAGCTCCAGTTTCCGCGCAATCTCTTCAAGAGCCGTCTTGGCCGCCGCACTGGTACCGAGCGGTGTCTCGTTGGACGAGAGCTTGTGCAGGGTCGTGCCGTGCGTACCCTTGGATTTTCCCGGAACGTAAGGCGCAATATCCAGTACACCCGCCTTCGGCTGCGGACGGTCGATCCCGGCGTCGTCTGCTTTTGTCACTGCTGTCATCTCGTTCATTCCTGAAGGCTCGCTTCCCCGGATCCGGACGTCTCCTCCGGTTCGAAAGTATCGTCCGGATCGCCGTCGATCGGGGCGGCGTATCCGCCGACACGTCTCAGGACATCCGGTTCGGCCCCCGCTGCCGCACAGGCCTTCAACACGTCTTCCTCGGTCAGATCTCCGGAAATCGCCAGCAGCGCGTCGACGCCGCTCGCGGAGCGGAAGAAACTGAGCACTTCGATGCCCTGATCCATAAGCTTACCTGGCAGGATGTCCGACCAGCGCGCGTCATAGACCGCCACGTCGGCATTGTCGACAAGACTGTCGGCCTTTGCCAGAACCAGCGCCGGGAGATCGGCAGGCCTGTCGTCCAGAACCACGAAGGGCAGGCGCGCACGCACGAGAGCCCCGGCCTCGGTCAGGCCGCGCCACCAGGGAAGCTCCGCCCGGTCGGTCAGGGCGACCAGACCCAAATCGCCCCGCGAGGCGGTCACGGCACCGACGACGTCAGCGGCATCGCTGCCGGGAACCAGTTCGACGGAGAAGCCGAAATAGAACCGCGCCAAGTCCAGCATGTCGATCAGTTCGGCGCTGCCGTCGAGATGAACGGCAGCATCGGACTGAAGGCTTGTGCAGGCGCAAATGATATCGCGCCAGATATGTTCCACCGTGGAAAGCGGCAGATCGCCCTCGTGCCGCTCGACCATCTGGCGCATCATGTCCGCGTCGCGCTCGGGATGAAACAGAGCCCCGGCTTCACCCGCCGCCCGGAGCGCGGCGACGATGCCGGCTTCGGCTTGCGCGCGCTCCATCAGCGCGGTGTGAATCCGCGCATCGATCTCGTCAATTCGGGTCCGCAGATCGTCCAGCGCCAGTCCGCTGTCCGGCAATTGAGACATGTGAGGCTCCGGCCTTCTTTTCTGGTTCAGCGGCGCATAGTCATAGGCATGTGATCGCCCAAACGCAAAAGAAAACATTGACTCCGGAAGCGTCGCGCGGCTAGGTCCCCTCTCTGGTTGATGCGCGGCAGCCGGAGCCCGCCCGAACCGATACCGGACCCCTGCGCCCAAAGACCCCGCACCCTGTCAGGTATTTCAACCCGGAACGAAAAGAGCAGATTCATAGACGCTATGGACGCTGACAAATCAAATTCAGCCCCCGAGGATCTGAAAGCGAACGAAGCAGATACGCCGTCCAGCAAGCTTGCCCGCTTTCCGGCGGACGAACCGCTGGAACTGGATTCCGGCGTCAAGCTCGGCCCCTGGCAAATCGCCTATGAAACCTATGGCGAACTGAATGCGGACAAATCCAACGCCGTCGTCGTCTGCCATGCCCTGACGGGCGACCAGTATGCCGCCTCCACCAACCCGGTGACCGGGAAGCCCGGCTGGTGGAGCCTGATGGTCGGACCCGGCAAACCGATCGACACCAACCATTATTTCGTCATCTGCGCCAACGTCCTGGGCGGCTGCCTGGGAACCACCGGCCCGGCGACGATCAATCCGGAAACCGGAAAGCCCTACGGCCTCTACCTTCCGGTGATCACCATCCGGGATATGGTGCGGTCGCAGGCAAGGCTGGTGGACTACCTCGGCATCGACACGCTGTTTGGGGTGATCGGCGGCTCCATGGGCGGCATGCAGGTGCTGCAATGGGCGGCCAGCTATCCGGAACGGGTCTTCGCAGCCGTGCCGATCGCCGCCGCCGCCCGGCACACATCGCAGAATATCGCCTTTCACGAGGTCGGCCGCCAGGCGATCATGGCCGATCCCAACTGGCGCGGCGGCAACTACATTCTGGAGGGCGTCCGCCCGACCAAGGGTCTGGCTGTTGCGCGCATGGCCGCGCATGTCACCTACATGTCCGACGAATCCCTGCACCAGAAATTCGGCCGCAACCTGCAGGACCGGGAGCACCTGACCTTCGGCTTCGACGCCGATTTTCAGATCGAGAGCTATCTGCGCCACCAGGGCATGACTTTCGTCGACCGGTTCGACGCCAATTCCTATCTCTACGTCACGCGCGCCATGGACTATTTCGACCTGGCGAACGAATTCGACGGTTCGCTGGCGAACGCCTTCAAGGACACCAAGACCCGATTCTGCGTCATGTCCTTCACCTCGGACTGGCTGTTCCCAACCTCCGAAAGCCGGCGTGTTGTCAAGGCCCTGAACGCCGCCGCCGCCAACGTATCGTTCGTCGAGATCGAGGCCGACTGGGGGCATGATTCTTTCCTCCTGAACGTTCCGGAGATGTTCGAAACGATCAACGGCTTCGTCACCGGCGCCGCCCGCGCCCGCGGCCTGCCGGCACCGGGCGAGGAGGTTTGAGGTGAACCTGTCCCCGATACAGACGAAATCCGGAGAAATCCGCGGCGACCACAAGGTCGTAGCCTCTCTCGTACCTGTAGGTTCGCGCGTGCTCGACATCGGCTCGGAGGACGGTGCGCTGCTCGATCTTCTCGTGCGCGAGCGCAAGGTGGACGGGCGCGGCATCGAACTCTCCCAGGAAGGCGTGAACCGCTGCGTCGCGCGCGGCCTCTCCGTCATCCAGGGCGATGCGGACACCGATCTGGCCGACTATCCCGACCGGGCCTTCGATGTCGCTATCCTCAGCCAGACCCTGCAGGCGACCCGGGAACCGAAAGAGGTGATGAGCGAACTCCTGCGCATCGGCAAGCAGGTGATCGTCTCAATCCCGAACTTCGCCCATTGGCGCAACCGGGCACAGGTCGTCTTTCTCGGCCGCATGCCGGTCACCAAGTATCTGCCCTACGAATGGTACGACACGCCGAACATCCATTTCTGTTCGCTGCGCGACTTCGTCGATCTCTGTCGTGAGCTGGACGCCAATGTCGAAAAGGCGATCGCCCTCAGCGGCAAGGGCAACAAGATCCCGGTCAACGCGCCGTGGTGGGTCTGGAACCTTATCGCGGAACAGGCCGTGTTTCTGCTGAAGCGGTAAACCCCAGAGTCATTCCAGACAAGTGAGGCGCAGCCGAACGACGATCTGGAATGACGGAATGACCCGCTAGATATCCGTCTCCAGCGTCCGGTGCACTGCCCTCGTCGGCGTCAGGCTGGTCGCGACGCCTTCGGGAATGAAGACCGGCCGCAGGACCCTGAGCCGGCTTTTCCTGCCGTCGGCGGGCAGGCTCTGGAACACGACCTTTTCCGCTTCCATGATGAGGATGCCGCCGAAAGCCGGCAGCAGCCGGCTGCCGATGCTTTCCCATGTGCGCGCACCGCGCAGGATGAAGCGGGCCTTGGACGGCGGCATGAACAGGGCTTCCTTGTCCTCCAGCACGTTGAACTGGCAGTTTTTCAGAAGTTCCTTCAACTGGCTGCTGGAATAGGGCCGCCCGTATCCGAACGGCGACAGTTCCGACTGGGCCCACAGCCCGCGCCGGTTCGGCACGACGGCGATCAGCCGTCCGCCGGGCGCGAGCACCCGCCAGGCTTCCTTCAGGAGCAGGGCCGGGTCGGTACAGTGGTCGAGCGCATGCACCAGCATGATGCGGTCGAAGAAGACATCCGGAAACGGCAGGGCCGCATCTTCCACGAGGGCACAGGCGCCGTTTCTCTCCCGGGGCCAGGGAACGGCGCCCTGGGGGGCCGGCATTGCGGCAATTACCCGCTCCGCCTTGTCGAGATAGGGCCGGATAAACGGCCCGGCATAGCCGATCCCCAGAAGGCTCTGGCCGGTCAGGTCGGGCCACATCTTGCGGATCGGCGAACCGATCAGGCCCCGCAGCAGCCGTCCAAGCGGTAAATCGTAAAAGGCGCGCAAATGGACGACGTCGAGATACATCAGGTCGTGGACCTATTGCCCTGGTTGGAACCCTGGAGGTTTAGGTCACGGACCCATAAATGAGGCCGTGACCTAGGTTGGCCGCGATTGAACAGGGAACGGAGGCAAAGCGCAAGATCTCTTGCCTTGCCCTCACGGCGTCTCTTTGCCACTGTGCGCTTCAACCTGCCAATCAATGCAAGGAGCCTATCCATGGCCTTGAGCGACACCACGGAAATCCATCAGTTCATGTGTCTCGACGATAATTTCGGCGTGCTCGTTCATGACACTGAAAGCGGCACGACGATCGCGTTCGACGTGCCCGACGCGGGCGCCTATGAGAGAGCCCTGGGACAGACCGGCTGGACGCTGACGCATATTCTCATCACCCATCATCACTGGGACCACGTGCAGGGACTTGGCGAGCTCAAGCAGAAAACCGGCGCGACCGTGATCGGCCCGGAGCGGTCCCGCCAGAAGATCGCCGAATTCGACAGCACCGTCGAGGACAATGACGACGTCCTGTGCGGCCCCTACGAAGTGAAGGCGATCGCAACGCCCGGACATACGCTCGACCAGATCTCCTGGTACATCCCCGCCATCGGAATGGCCCATACCGGCGACACGCTGTTTTCGCTCGGCTGCGGCCGGGTGTTCGAGGGCGACAAGGAGATGATGTGGTCGTCGCTGTCCAAGCTCGTCCGCAAACTGCCGGACGGCACCGCCATCTATTGCGGCCACGAATATACCCAGGCCAACGCCCGCTTCGCCCTGACGATCGAACCCGGCAACGACGACCTCAAGGCGCGGGCGCAGGAGGTCGCGGACCTGAGGGCCAAGGGCGAACCGACCCTGCCGACCACCATGGGCCGGGAAAAGGCGACCAACCCCTTCCTGCGCGCCGGAGAGCCGTCCGTGGCCGCCGCGCTCGGCATGGACGGCAAATCCGCCGCCGAGATCTTCGCCGAGATCCGCACACGCAAGGACAACGCCTGATCCGCTATACCGAATTGTAGCCGCCGCTTTTCTTGACCCTACGTCTTAAAACCCGGGTATTTGCCCCCATATGGAAGCTGTTGTGATCATGAAGGGGCAAAAACCATGACACCTTCGAATGCCGACGACCACCTTTCGCGCTCCGCCGAACAGCGGGCAAAGGATGTGGTCAGCCGCATTGTCAGCCAGGCCGAACCCATTCCCGCGCAGCAGGGCGGCGGACACAAGCTGGATATGCAGGTTCTCTACGAGGAAGTTGTTGCCGCACTGCGCGAAACCATCGACGATCTGGCCTTCTGCACGGGCGGCAAGCCGTCCTGACCGCGCGAAGCTGACCTTGCTTTCGCCATCGAGGCCCAAACCACGGGAGCTTCATGCCCGCCTCTTCCGACATGACCGCCGATGAGGTCATCACCCTCCTGAACCTGCAGCCGCATCCCGAAGGCGGCTATTTCGCCGAAACCTTCCGGGACGACGTCACCGATGCGGCCGGGCGCGCCGCCTCGACGCTGATCTATTTCCTGCTGCCGGAAGGCGTTCTCTCCCGCTGGCACAAGGTCGACGCGGTCGAAACCTGGCACTGGTATGCCGGCAGCCCGCTGGAACTTTCCATCAGCCCGGACGGACGGGAAAAGCAGGTCCTCACCCTCGGCAATAACCTCGCTGCGGGCGAGCGCCCCCAAGGCATCGTTCCCCGCCACGGCTGGCAGCAGGCGAGGTCGCTCGGCGCCTGGACGCTGGTCGGCTGCACGGTGGCGCCGGGCTTCCGGTTCGAGGGCTTTGAGATGGCGCCGGAAGGGTGGGAGCCGGGGGACTAGTTCCCGCGGCCTCCGGTCAGGTTTCCACCGATTGCCCCAGGATTGCCTACCCCACTTCCCTCATCCTGAGGAGGACCGCCAGGTCCGTCTCGAAGGATGGGCGGCATGCTCCGGAACAAGCGGCCCGTCCTTCGAGACAGCGCTTCGCGCTTCCTCAGGATGAGGTTGTGAAATCGGTTAGTTTTCGGTAATTGCCATGCTCTCGTCCTCATGCCGGCTTCATTCTCTGTCGGAAAATCTTTGAAGACCGTTCGTCCAGCCCGTCGCGCATTCTCTTCTCAAAAAAGACTCCCGCAAGGGAACCATCCGCTCCCTCGCGCATTCTCTTCTCAACAACAGGAGAAGAGACATGAACAGCATCATTTATCTTGTCGGCCTTGTCGTTGTCGTTGGCGCGATCCTGTCCTTTATCGGACTGGTCTAGGCGCTTCCCCCTCTGCCCCGCCCCGGCAGCATGGGCCGGATGTCATAACAACAATTCCCATACGGTCCGCCCCCGACCGTTCAATCCGCATCCGGCCCAGCAGTTTCTTTAAAAAGCGGAGCACCGCTCACATCCGTTTCACCTCTAGATCAGCTTCTGGACGGAAAAAGCAGATTCCCGCTCCGGTCGTTGAAAGAGGACGTGACTGGCGTGATCGCTCCCCCGAAATGGATAAAAGCTGCGGCCCGGGCCGGATATGCCTCCCGGGGTGTCGTCTACGCGATTATCGGCTTCTTCGCCTTGCTCGCTTCTATGGGAGCCGACGAAAGCGAGGACACAAAGGGTGCCCTGCAGAAAGTTCTGGAACAGCCCTTCGGCACGCTGCTCGTCGCCATTCTGATCCTTGGACTTCTGGGCTTTGTCGTCTGGCGGCTGCTTCAGGCGATCTGGGACGCCGACCAACACGGCCATGGCCTGAAGGCGCTCGTTGTCAGGATGGCGCTGTTCGTCAGCGCCCTGACCTATTTCACCCTGTCTCTCTATGCCATCAATCTCACCGGCCTGCTGCCGTTCTCCAGCGGCGGCTCGGCTGGCTTCATGCCCGATTCCGTTCTTGAGTTTCTGCACCCCCGCCTCGTGGCGACCGCTCTGGTGCTTGTGTTTCTCGGGATTGCGCTGGCGCATTGGTGGAAGGCGCTTTCAGGGAAGTTTCGGGACAACTTCAAGCAGCCCAAGGCACCGATGGCGGTGATTACCGTGGTGTCCGTCGCAGGGCTGGTCGCAAGGGGTTTCGTGTTCCTGATCCTTGCTTCCATGCTCTGGTTCGGTGCAGCGACATCATCGTCGCCGATTGAGGATCCGCCCGGTATCAAGGACGCGCTTCAATACGTGCAGCAGCTTCAATACGGCCAGCAGCTACTGTTCTGCCTTGCGGTCGGTCTGCTGCTGTTCGCCGCCTATTCCTTTGCGGAAGCGATGTGGCGAAAGGTCAACACGGCGGGTTACGAGCCGGTCATCAGTCCGTAGCTGTGTCCGCCTCCCTCAGGCGAGACCCGCAATCGCGCTGGCGAAATCCCTGGCCGAGAACGGTTCCAGATCGGCAACGCCTTCGCCGACGCCGATGAAATGCACCGGCAATCCGTGCTTGGCGGCGATCGCCACGAGAATCCCGCCGCGGGCGGTACCGTCGAGCTTGGTCATGACGAGACCGGTCACTCCGGCCACCTTGCCGAAGATCTCCACCTGGTTGAGCGCATTCTGCCCTGTTGTCGCGTCCAGGGTCAGGAGAACCGTGTGCGGCGCGCTCGGGTCGTGTTTCTTGATCACCCGGATGACCTTTTCCAGCTCATCCATAAGCTCTGCCTTGTTCTGCAGGCGGCCGGCGGTATCGATCAGAAGGACGTCGACCTGCTTTTCCTTCGCCTCTTTCATGGCATCGAAAGCGAGACCCGCTGCATCCGCACCTGTATCGCGCGCAACGACCTCGGCCCCCGTCCGCTCACCCCAGATCTTGAGCTGTTCGACGGCGGCGGCGCGGAACGTGTCGCCGGCGGCCAGCATCACCTTCCGGCCTTCCGAGTGCAGTTTCTGGGAAAGCTTGCCGATGGTCGTGGTCTTGCCGGTGCCGTTGACGCCGACCATCAGCACCACATGCGGCTTCTTGCCGGTGTTGAGGTCGAGCGGCTTGGCGACCGGCTCCAGAACCTTTTCGACCTCTTCCGACAGGACGGCCCGCACTTCCTCCGGCGAAATTTCCTTGTCGTAGCGGCCGTCCGACAGGCGGTCGGTGATCGCCATGGCGGTATCGACGCCCAGATCCGCCTGGATCAGGATATCCTCCAGCTCCTCCAGCATGGCGGCGTCGAGCTTGCGCTTGGTGAAGATGGACGAGATGCCGTCCGTAAGCGACGAGGAGGACTTGGACAGCCCTTTCTTCAGCCGCTGGAACCAGGAGGATTTCGGCGCCTCGGGTTCGAGACCGGCCTCGAGTTCCGGAACGGCACCGAGATCGGTCGAAACGGGTTCGTCGATCGTCACCGGCGTCGGCGGCGGAACGTCGGCCAGGTGGCCGAGAGCGGCATCCAGGGGCGTCGGACGGAACGGATCGTTCAGGGATGCGACCGGCCGGACCTCCATCTCGACGTCGAGCTCGGGACCGTCTTCCGCGATATCCGAAGAGGCGGTTTCGGCAGGGGAAACTTTATCCGGGACCGCATCGGTCGCGGCTTGCTGCTGGTCTTCAGGCTTCTCCTTGCCGAAGAGCCGACCCAGAAAACCGCGCTTTTTCTCGCTCATAAATCCGCCTTAAGACTTCAGTTTGATGACGCAATCCGTCAGGCGGCCTTGGAAAGGGCTTCGCCCAGAAGATGCCGTCCGGTATGACCGATAATTCTGGTTTCGACAATCTTTCCGGCGCTGCCGCCGCTCAGTTCCACCTGGGTGAACTGCTCCGTGCGGCCGAGGCCTTCCTTTTCGATCAGCACGGGCCGGATCCTACCGACCTCGTCCGTCAGGTGCCGGGTCAGCGCTTCCTCGCCCTTGGCCCTGAGCCGCGCGCCGCGGTCCTTCACGACATCGCGCGGCAGCTGCGGCATGCGCGCCGCCGGAGTGCCCGGGCGCGGAGAGAACGGGAAGACGTGCAGGTGGGTCAGGCCGCATTCGTCGACGATCTTCAGCGAATTTTCGAACATCTCCTCGGTTTCCGTCGGAAACCCGGCGATGATGTCGGCGCCAAAGACCACATCCGGCCGCATGCGGCGCACCTCCTCACAGAAACGGATCGTATCGGCGCGCAGGTGCCGCCGCTTCATCCGTTTCAGGATCATGTCGTCGCCCGCCTGGAGTGACAGGTGGAAATGCGGCATCAGGCGATGGTCTTCCGCGATCACCCGCATCAGGTCGTCGTCCGCCTCGATCGAATCGATGGAGGAAAGCCGCAGCCGCTTCAGCTCCGGCACCATTTTCAGGATCTTGGCCGTCAGCGTGCCGAGTTTCGACGCCCCCGGCAGGTCCGCACCGTAGGAGGTGATGTCGACGCCGGTCAGGACGATCTCGTTATAGCCGTTGGCGGTCAGCCGCCTGATCTGGTCGATCACCACGCCCATCGGCACAGAGCGGGAATTGCCGCGGCCATAGGGAATGATGCAGAAGGTGCAGCGGTGGTCGCAGCCGTTCTGGACCTGGACGAAGGCCCGGGCGCGGCCGGTGAGGCCGTCGATCAGGTGGCCCGCTGTTTCCTCGACACTCATGATGTCGTTGACCCGGACCTTTTCGCTTTCCGAAATGCCGAAGGCGGCCACGTCCTGGTAGGATTTCCGCTCCAGCTTCTCCGTATTGCCGAGCACAAGGTCGACCTCTTCCATGGAGGAAAAGGTCTCGCTTTCCGTCTGCGCGGCGCAGCCGGTGACGATCACCTTGGCGTCCGGATTGTCGCGCCTGGCCTTGCGCACCGCCTGGCGCGCCTGGCGGACGGCCTCGCCGGTGACCGCGCAGGTGTTGATGAGGATGGCATCCTTGAGGCCGGCAGCCTCCGCCTCACGCTTCATCACCTCCGACTCGTAGGAATTGAGCCGGCAGCCGAATGTCACGACATCGATGCTCATTCTGCCGCTCCCGCCGCCTCCAGCGGGGCGTCGCCTCCGGCGGTCCTGCGCCAGGACAGCGTGTCGAGATCGACCTCGCCTTCGAATTCCACTTCCGTCGGCCCTGTCATCAGCACGTGATTATCGCTTTCCCGCCATTCGATGACCAGCGGGCCGCCGGGCAGATGGATCGTCGATTTGCGCCCGGCCTTGCCGTCGCGCGCCGCAGCGACCGCGACCGCGCAGGCCGCCGTACCACAGGCAAGTGTCAGCCCGACGCCGCGTTCCCAGACCTTCACGCGGATCTGGTCCTCGTCGAAGACATGAGCCAGCGAGATATTCGCGCCTTCCGGGAAGATCGGATGATGCTCCAGCAGCGGACCGACCCGTTCCAGGTCGTAGGCCTCGATGTCCTTCACCCAGAAGATCGCATGAGGATTGCCCATATTGGCGACGGCCGGCGTGTGCAGGACCGGATCGTCGATCGGCCCGATCTGCAATTCGATCGCCCGCGTGTCGGCGAATTCCTCGGCCAGCGGGATCTCATCCCACGCGAGCCGCGGCACGCCCATGTCGACCGTGACGCTGCGCGGCGCGGCCGTGTCGAACGCATGCAGGAGACCGGCGCTCGTTTCGATGGTCGCCCGGTCCTTGCCGGCTTCCTCCATCAGGAGGCGGCCAATGCATCGCGTGGCATTGCCACAGGCGGAGACCTCGCCCCCGTCCCGGTTATGGATGCGCATGAACGCGTCGACGCCGAGCGGCGAGCGCTCCACGGTGATCATCTGGTCGAAGCCGATGCCGCTGTCCCGGTCGCCCAATTCCGCAATCGCCTCGGGGGAGAGACGCAGCGGTTTTTCACGCGCGTCCCAGACCACGAAATCGTTGCCAAGGCCGTTCATCTTCAAAAAGGGTCTGGTTTCAGACGCCATACCGGGTGCACTTCGTCTTGAGGGTTCGGTGGAAACAACGGCCGCGCCTCGGCGAGACCTTTGCCCCTATATGGCGGAAAACGCGGGAAATTACCAGTCCGGGAGAGAAAGGGCTGAATCCGGGAAAGTACTTTTACCTAACCGGGCACTCCGATCTGTCGGATTGGGATGGGGAACCGGTTTCCTCCTGTTGTCATCAACTCTGTTTTGTAGAATTGGAAGTACGGCATCGCTTCTCCGCCGCCCCGGACTTGATCCGGGGCCATCACGACAGGTCCCGGATCAAGGCCGGGACGGCACGGAACAATTTCCTTCCTACAAACTCGCCGCGTTGAACGTGTCGCAGGCCTCGATCCGGCCGGACTGGAAGCCCTTCTTGAACCATCTGGCGCGCTGCGCCGAAGTGCCGTGGTTGAAGCTTTCGGGGACGACGTAACCCTGCGACTGGCGCTGCAGCGTGTCGTCGCCGATGCGGCTGGCGGCATTCAGCGCCTCGTCGATGTCGCCTTCCTCCACGAAGCCCTGCTGGCGTGCGGCGTAATGCGCCCAGATACCGGCAAAGCAGTCCGCCTGCAGTTCCACACGGACGGAGAGCGCGTTGCCCTCCTCCTTGCTCATCGTGCGCCGGGCCTTGTGGAATTCCGGCAGGATGCCGAGGATGTTCTGGATGTGATGGCCGACCTCGTGAGCCAGCACATAGGCCTGGGCGAAATCGCCCGGCGCGTTCAGTTGCGAGGCGAGTTCCCGGTAAAACGACAGATCGATGTAAAGCTTGCTGTCAGCGCCGCAATAGAACGGACCGGTCGCCGAACTGGCGTAACCGCAGGCGGACGGCACCGAGCCGGAAAAAAGCACCAGCGTCGGTTCCGGATAATCCGCGCCGTGCTGCGCCAGGATCTCTCCCCAGGTGGTTTCCGTATCGGCCAGGACGACCGAAACGAACTGCGCCATCTCGTCATTCGCCGCGCTTCGGGGCGCCTGGCTCTGATAACTCGGGGCGTCGTAGCTTCCGCCGCCTTCCAGTTGCCCCAGAAGCGTCAGCGGATTGACCCCCATCAGCCAGGCGATCCCGACCACGACGAGGATGCCGGTCAGGCCAAGCCCGCCGCCCGCCCGGACCCGGCGCCCGGACGGCATGCGCGTCCGCATGCCGCGCCTGTCCTCGATATTGCTGCTGCCGCGACGGCCTCTCCAACGCATGGTCCTTCTCACCTCTCCTGACCAACCGGACTTTACCCGATTTTTTGCATAGCAGACCCGGAAGGAATCCACCTATGCAAATCGCTTCCGGCCAGCAAAGTTCCCTCCCGGCCGGAACGCGGCCCTGAATCAAGTTTCTGTGATGATTGTTACAGAGACCATCTTCAAGCTGACGTAACGTAGCCTGGTAGGGGCATCCATGAAGGATCTTGCAAATGCCCGACGTTACCGAACAGCAAGCCCAGCGCCTGATCGCGTTTGCGACCCAGCGGCTGGGGCAAGTGGAAGGAAACGGCCAGTGCTGGACGCTGGTCAATAACGGATTTGAGAGTGTCGGCTTCGACAAGCCCCCGCAGACCTATCGCTGGGGCCGTGTCGTCGAACAGCTCAGCAACGCCCGGCCCGGAGACGTTTTCCAGTTCTCCGGATTCCGTGTCACCGTCAGGGTCGAAAGCAGTGACGGAAGCTGGACCGAACGAACCGAAGAGCGCGGCGCCCCCCGGCACACCGCCATCCTGGAAAGCATCGATGCCAACGGGGTCGCGACTTTCCTGGAAAGCAACGTCAACGACAGTTTCGACGGTCAGCGCAACCGCTTCAACGTCAGAACAGCCGACATGGATGATGGCAGCGGTGAAAGAACCACGGTCCGCGTGAGCGGGACTTTCACCATCTATCGTCCGCAGGTCTCCGAATAGGACACCGGCAAGCCGTCTCGCGACCGATATCTGCTTCAGGCGCGGATCAGCATCTCCGCGCCTGGCGTGATCTTCGACAGGATAAGACGCATATGCTCCGGCGCGACGGCGACGCAGCCTTCCGTCGGGCGGTAATCCTCCCGTGCGATGTGAAAGAAGATAGCGCTGCCCTTGCCTTTCACCGCCGGTGACAGATTGCAGTCGAGCACCACGACGGTGTCGTAGAGCCGGTCCCGGCGCCACATCGTCTCGTGGCTGGCGGAAAAAGGCAGCCGCACCGGCCGGTTATAACGGGCGTGTTCCGGATCGTCGCACCAACCGGACGAAGGCGTCAGCGGCTCGAGCGGCAGCAGCGTTGCCGGAGGCAGGCCCTTGTCGGGCCGGTAGTAGACGTGAAGCAGCTCGAAACGGCCCGAGGGGGTCCCGCCATCGCCTTCCTTTTTGCGCATTACGATACCGGACCTCCCCAGCGCACACGGAACCGTGATCCCGCCGAAGCGTAAAATTCCCCTTGTCCGATCCCGCGGCAGCGCCCGGACTTCAAGGCAATCCGCCGGTTTTTCCCGTTCCAACATGATCTGCCCGCTCCTTTTCCCTTGCCGCCCGGAAAGCCTTGATAAACCAGCCTTAAACCCCACGTGAAGAAGAATTGACGAACCGGTGCTTGTATGGCGAGAATTTCCCACGCACATAGAGGCAGGAACGCGCATGTGTCATTTGCACAAGTTGGCGTGACCGGATCCGATTATTAGGCGAGGACCCCAGCGATGACCGCCCGCACGATTTTGATTGTCGATGACGATACCGAACTGCGCGAGGCGCTGGTCGAACAGCTCTCCCTTTATGACGAGTTCGAAACCATTCAGGCGGACTCGGCCACATCCGGCATTGCCCTTGCCAAGGACGAGCATATCGACCTCCTCCTGATGGATGTCGGCCTGCCGGACATTGACGGCCGGGAGGCGGTCAAGCTCCTGCGCAAGAACGGTTTCAAGGCGCCGATCATCATGCTGACCGGTCACGACGGCGATAGCGACACGATCCTCGGCCTGGAAGCCGGCGCCAACGACTACGTCACCAAGCCGTTCAAATTCGCGGTTCTGCTCGCCCGGGTTCGGGCGCATCTGCGCCAGCACGAGCAGAGCGAGGACGCCACTTTCGCCATCGGGCGCTATTCCTTTCGTCCGGCCGCCAAGGTCATGCAGGACGATGCCGGCTCGAAGGTCCGCCTGACGGAAAAGGAAACCTCGATCCTCAAATTCCTCTACCGCGCAGGCGAAAAACCGGTGACGCGGGATGTGCTGCTGCACGAGGTCTGGGGTTACAATTCCGGCGTCACCACGCATACCCTGGAAACGCATATCTACCGCCTCAGGCAGAAAATCGAGCGCGATCCGTCCAACGCCGAGCTTCTGGTCACAGAAGCCGGTGGATATAAGCTTGTGCCTTAACGGATATTCATCGTAAATCTGGGGCATGAGCCTTGCCCAAGACATAGCGATTCTCAAACAAATCCCGATGCTTTCGGACTTTTCTGAAGATCAGCTCCGGCTGCTCGCCTTCAGTGCCGAAAGCATGGATTACAATCGCGGCCAACGCCTGTTCGATCAGGACGACCGGGCGGACGGCGGGCTGGTCATCACAAGCGGAACCGTCAGTCTGCAGACCCGGGGCAAGGACGGCTACGAGGAGATCGAACGCGTCGGCCAGGGAACCCTCCTGGGCGAAACGGCTCTTCTGGCGGAAAACAAGCGCCCATGCCGGGCCGAGGCCCTCGAGGGCGTGCGCATCATCCGCATCCGCCGCGCGCTGTTCAAACGCATGATCCAGGAATATCCCGAACTCGCCCAGCGCCTGTTCGACTTGCACGCGGCCCGCTACCGGCACACCGTCGAAGCCCTGCGTCCGATCGGCGAGAAAATGGCCGAACTGGAACAGCTCAACGCCGAACGGCGCGTGCGCAACGACGAAAAGCAGTCGTGAGCGAGCAAGGCGCTAGACCCGAACTCAACCACCGTCATTCCAGACAAGTGCAGCGCAAGCTGCGCGCCGATCTGGAAACCAGCGCATCAGCACGAGCGAAGCGAGCACCCTTCAAGTAGATTTGGCCGCGCTTGCAGCGCGAAATATTTCTGGATTCCGGATCTGCGTGCAGCCTTGCTGCACTTGTACGGAATGACGGCAGAGTGAAAAGTCACGCCTTCTTCAGGCGCATCCACTGACCCGCATGCCTGCCGAGCGTTTGTATCAGAGCCGCAGCACTGACGGCCAGGCCGGCAATCCCGACCCAGACCGCAGGCCGAATGGTGAAGGTAACGCTGAAATTCCCCCAGAAGACCCGGTCGGCCGGAATGCCGGTCGCCAGCGCATACCAGGCATATTCGACGGCTGCCGTGCCGGCGGCGCCGAGCGCCGCGCAGACCGTCAGAACGAACCAGCTCGACAGGGAAAAACTCGCCCTGACCGCCAGGCGGTAGATCATCAGGAGCACGAAGAGCCCCGCCATCAGCGTTGCCTCGGTCACGTCGGATTTCGACTGCAGGAAGAAATGGAAAATGGCGAAGATGCCGATCGGATAGACCAGCATGTGAAGCCGGTGCCAGCTTCTGCCCAGCCGCCGGATGGCGCTGTCGAACGACGTGGCGCCCAGAACCGCGAGGCCCGCGAGCGCCGCAAAGCCGATGGTGAGATAGAACCTCAGGAAAATCTCCGAAATCACCTTGACGAGGTGCCAGTTCTCCGAAGCGGCGTAAAGGCCCAGGTGAAGCAGCGCGTAGGCCAGCACCGAGACGCCGATCATGCGCCGGACGCCCGAGATCCTGTTCCAGGCGAATATTCGCCTGAGCGGCGTCACCGCCAGCGTCAGCAGCAGGAACCGGACGGCCCAGTTGCCGCTTTGATGAAGCGCCTGCTCGTAGGGTTCGGGAAAGACCGGGCCGAAGGCAAGATCGTAGAAGATCCTGACCGCCGGAAAGAGCAGAAGAAGAAAAACCCCGAGCCGCAACCCGGAAAGCTTTCCCCGGCGATCGGTCCAGGGCGCGTGATGTGCATAGGAAGACAAAACCATGTCCCGGATCTATCGCGCCGTGCGGCCCCTTTCACTGCACAGCTTTTCAAGCCTGTGTGAAGAATCGCTTATCCGGGCCCGCGCCGTCATGCCTTTGCCCGACCATGGCATCCGTGGGGTTTGGTTTCCACTCGAAAGATTTGCGGGGGTCGAAAGGCCGAAAACCATACCACGCTGCCGCCGCCCCGGACATGATCCGGGGCCCTCATGGCAGATCCCGGAACAAGTCCGGGACGGCACAGAGTGTGCCACTCGGCATCATTCAAACGAGCTGTGTCAAACCCAGGGGCGGTTTTCGCCCATCTTGCCTTCGAAGCTGTCGATCTGCTCGGCCTTGGCCATGGTCAGGCCGATGTCGTCGAGGCCGTTCAGCAGGCAGTGCTTGAGGAAATGGTCGATCTTGAAGGGAATGTCACCGCTTTCGAGACCCTGGATTTCCTGGTTTTCCAGATCGATCGTCAGCGTGAAGTTGGAGCCGCGCTCCGAAGCGTGCATCAGGGCGTCCAGTTCGTCCTCGGAGACCTGGATCGGCAGGATGCCGTTCTTGAAGCAGTTGTTGTAGAAGATGTCGGCGAAAGAGGTCGAGATCACGCAGCGGATGCCGAAGTCGAGCAGTGCCCAGGGCGCGTGTTCGCGCGACGAGCCGCAGCCGAAATTGTCGCCGGCGATCAGGATCTTGGCATCCCGATAGGCCGCTTTGTTGAGCACGAAGTTCGGGTTTTCGGAGCCGTCGTCATTGGTGCGCATCTCGTGGAACAGGGCGGTCCCGAGACCGGTGCGCTTGATCGTCTTCAGGAACTGTTTCGGAATGATCATGTCCGTGTCGATATTGACGATCGGCATGGGCGCCGCGACACCGGTCAGGGTTTCGAATTTTTCCATATTTTCTCTCCCGGAAGGTAAGGCAGGCGGTCAGGCGGCCAGGCTCGTGGCCTGATCGACGCCGAGCATCAGATTGAGGTTCTGAACGGCGGCACCGGACGCGCCCTTGCCCAGATTGTCGTAGACCGCGACGATCGCGGCCTGCGCGCGGGCATCGTTGGCAAAGACGTGCAGGCGCAGACGGTTGGTGTCGTTCAGCGCCTGGGGATCGAGGAAATCGGCACGCTCCAGCGCTTCCAGGGGTGCGACCTCGACGAAACCGTCGGCGCCGGAGGCGAAATGATCCGCCAATGCTGCGTGGAGGTCGGCGCCCGTCGGCACCTTCTCCAGCCCGGCCAGGTTCAGCGGCACCACCGTGAGCATGCCCTTGTAATAGTTGCCGACCGACGGCGTGAACAGCGGCGCGGTGTCCAGAAGCCCGTATTCGGTCATCTCCGGCAGATGCTTGTGGTTGAAGGTCAGACCGTAGGGCGCGAAGACATTCGCGCTCGGGCCATGGCTCTCATAGTCCGCGATCATGCCCTTGCCACCGCCGGAATAACCGGAAATACCGTGATAGGTGAGCGCGAAATTGTCAGGCAGAAGACCTGCCGCGACGAGTGGCCGGACGGCCGCGATCAGGCCCTGCGGCCAGCAGCCGGGATTGGCGACCCGCATGGCCGCGGCGATGATGTCGCCCTGATCGGCATCCATCTCGGCAAAGCCATAGGCCCAGCCGTCGGCGACACGGTGCGCGCTGGAAGCGTCGATCACCCGCGTGGTGTCGTTCTCGATCAGTGCGACGCTCTCCTTCGCAGCCGCATCCGGCAGACAAAGAATGGCGACATCGGCCTTGTTGAGATAGTCGGCCCGGGCCGCGGGATCCTTCCGGCTCTCGTCCGGAATGGAGATCAGCTCCAGGTCGCGGCGCATGGCGAGGCGCTCGCGGATCTGCAGACCCGTCGTTCCGGCTTCACCATCAATGAATACGCGCGCGACCATCGTCCGGTCCTCTCCCTTCGGGATCAACAAGCCTTCGCGCCGGATGGCGTGAAGGCGGTGAGGTTGATCTCTATGAAATCGCAGCCGTCATACACCCAATCGCCGGGCTTGTCACCGCTGGCGCGCGTGGCAAGAGCTCAACGGGCTCTTGAATGATACTCATCATTCGGCCGCATGTCGGTCGCCGCCGCCACCCGGTTGGTCATGTTGAAGAAGGCCGCCACCGAGGCGATGTCCCAGATGTCCCGGTCGCTGAAGCCCGCGTCTCTGAGCGCCTGACGGTCGCTTTCGACGATCTCCGCGGGCCTTTGGGTCAGCTTGACGGAAAAGTCGAGCATCGCCCGCTGGCGTTCGCTCAGATCCGCAGCGCGGTAGTTCATCACCATCATTTCACCGAGGATCGGATCGCCCGACAATTCCCGGACCGCCGCACCATGAGCGGTCAGGCAGTAAAAACAGTGATTGACGGAAGATACCGCAACGGCAATCATTTCACGTTCAAGCTTCGAGAGCCCACACTCAGCCAGCATGAGGTCGTTGTACATGTCGGTGAAGGCGCGCAATTTCGTTTCGTCGAAGGAATAGGCTTTGAGCACATTGGGCAGAAGACCCAGCTTTTCTTCGCAGAGATCGAAATACGCCTGTGTTTTTTCGCTTAGAGATTCGCCTGAATCGATTTGCAAGGCCGTGACTTTACTTGACAATTTTTTCCTCCCGTCATGAAACCTTTTATGTCGCTGCAATAATGAACACTACCATGCGACAGAGCCAACCATAAGATCGCCTAAGGGGATGAACATGCCGGACAAACATGACGTCGAGAAACTGAAACTCATCGACGCAGTCCACGCAAGCCTGAAGAAAGAAGATCCCGATCTCGCCGAGTTCGCCCGCGCCTTCTACGACCGCGGGGCGGCCGAAGACCTCGTCGCCTACAGTGCCGAGGAACTGATCGGGTTCGCGCGGGATGCCTGGCAGGATTTTCAGAACCATGCGCTCGGAACCCACAGGGTCAGCATCGCCGACCCGGCCTTCAAGGCGAAAGGCAGCAAGGTCAAGAACCTCACCGTCATCGAAATCGTCAACGACAACATGCCGTTCCTGGTGGATTCGGTCATGGACGAACTGCAGGAAAGCAAGCTGGATGTCCATCTGGTCCTGCACCCGATCTTCATCGTCGAGCGCGAGGACGACGGCAGGCTCAGCTCCGCGATCGCGCGCAAGAAGCCGCCGAAGCGCAAGGACCGCCAGGAAAGCCTGATCCACATCCATGTGACCCGGATCGATTCCGAAGACGCCCGGGACGCCCTGAGGGCGCGGCTGAACAAGGTGCTGGAAAGCGTCCGCTCCGTGGTCAGCGACTTCAAGCCGATGCAGGAACGCCTCGCGGAAGCGATCGACATCTACAAGACCACCCAGATCGCCGGCAGCAGCGACGAGCTCTGGGAGGCGATCCATTTCCTGGAATGGATGGAAAAGGACAATTTCATCTTCCTCGGCATGCGCGAATACAAGTTCGAGGGCGGCCTGGACGAGGGCGAATTCTCCCCGCATGACGGCACGGGGCTTGGGCTGCTGTCCGATCCGGATGTCAGGGTTCTGCGGCGCGGCAGCGAATTCGTCCAGATCACGCCGGAAATCCGGGAATTCCTGAAAAAGCCCGAGCCGCTGATCATCGCCAAGGCCAATGTGAAGAGCAATGTCCACCGCCGGGTGCACATGGACTATGTCGGGGCCAAGCTTTACGACGACGACGGCAACATGATGGGCGAATTGCGCATTGTCGGCCTGTTCGCCTCGACCGCCTATACCGAACCGACCAGCACGATCCCCTTCCTGCGCCGCAAGGTCGCCAGCGTGCTGGCGCGGGCCGGCTACGATTCGGAAAGCCATTCCGGGCGGGCGCTCAAGAACGTGCTGGAGGCCTATCCGCGCGACGAGCTCTTCCAGATCGACCGGGACCGCCTGTTCGACTTTTCCATCGCGATCCTGCAGCTCGACGAACGTCCGCGCATCCGCGTGCTGTCGCGGCCGGACAAGTTCGACCGCTACGTCTCCATTCTCGTCTTCGTGCCGCGCGACCGGTATTCGACGGAAGTACGCCTGAATGTCGGCACCTATCTCGCCTCCATCTATGAAGGCCGCATGTCGGCCTGGTACGTGACCTATCCGGAAGGGCCGCTGGCCCGGGTGCATTACATCATCGGCCGCGACAGGGGCGAGACACCCAAGCCGGACCAGGAGGAGCTGGAAGCCGCGGTTGCCGAAATGGTGCGCACCTGGTCCGACAGCGTGCGCGATGCCCTGAAATCGGAATTCACTCCGGCCCAGGCCCGCAAGCTGTCCGACCGCTACGCGCTCTCATTTCACGGCGGCTACAAGGAAGTCTACAATGCCCAGTCGGCGCTTTTCGATATCGTCAAGCTCGAAACGCTGTCCGATCTGAACGACACCACCATCACCTTTCACCGGGCCGCCGGTTCGAAGGACAGCCGGCTTTCCCTGAAGGTCTATCACCGCGGCTCGCCGATCCCGCTCTCCGCCCGCGTGCCGCTCCTTGAAAACATGGGCTTCAAGGTCATCAACGAACGCACCTACCGGATAACGCCGGCGGACGCGCCGCTGTCCTATCTCCACGAAATGTCGCTTGAAGCCAGGAGCGGGGAAGGCATCGACTTTTCCGACCAGCTCCAGACCCGGCTGGAAAGCATGTTCATGGCGGTCTGGACCGGTCTGGCCGAGAATGACGGCTACAACCGTCTGGTGCTGACGGCAGATCTCGCATGGCGCGACATCGCCGTGGTCCGCGCGCTGTCCAAATACCTGCGCCAGGCCGGCATCCCGTTTTCCGAAGACTACATGTGGTCGACCCTCAACAACTATCCGGCCATTGCGGCCAAGCTTGTCGAGATGTTCCACCTGCGCTTCAACCCGGATGTCACGGAAAAGGACCGCGACCTCGGCATGGAGCGCCTGAAGGGCGAACTGACGGCCGATCTGGAAGAGGTTTCCAGCCTCGATGACGACCGCATCCTGCGGCGCTTCCAGAATGCGATCGAGTCCATCCTGCGCACCAACTTCTATCAGCTCGACGATAAGGGCCAGCCCAAATCGACCTTCGCCTTCAAGATCGACAGCCGCCAGATCGACGACCTGCCGCAGCCGCGGCCCTTCCGCGAGATTTCCGTCTACAGCCCCCGGATCGAAGGCGTCCACCTGCGCTTCGGCATGGTCGCCCGCGGCGGCCTGCGCTGGTCCGACCGGCCGCAGGATTTCCGCACCGAAGTCCTCGGCCTGGTCAAGGCCCAGCAGGTGAAGAATGCCGTCATCGTTCCGGTCGGCGCCAAGGGTGGTTTCGTTCCCAAGCAGCTTCCGCCGATGAGCGACCGGGAAGCCTGGTTCCAGGAAGGCACCGAGAGCTACAAGATCTTCATCAACGCGCTCCTGGACGTGACCGACAACCTGGACGAGGACGGAGTCGTGCCGCCGGACCGGGTCCAGCGCTTCGACGGTGACGACCCCTATCTCGTCGTCGCCGCCGACAAGGGCACGGCAACCTTCTCCGACACGGCCAACGCCATTTCCGAGGGCAGGCACTTCTGGCTGGGCGATGCCTTCGCGTCGGGCGGGTCGGCCGGTTACGACCACAAGAAGATGGGCATCACCGCCCGCGGCGCCTGGGAAGCGGTCAAGCGCCACTTCCGGGAAATGAACCGCGACATCCAGACGGAACCCTTCACCGCCGCCGGCGTGGGCGACATGTCCGGCGACGTGTTCGGCAACGGCATGCTTCTGTCCAAGGCCACAAAGCTGGTTGCCGCCTTCGACCACCGGGACATCTTCATCGATCCGGATCCCGATCCGGCGAAGACCTGGGAAGAGCGCAAGCGCATGTTCGACCTGGGCCGCTCCTCCTGGAAGGACTACAACACCGACCTCATCTCCAAGGGCGGTGGCGTCTTCTCGCGCCAGCTCAAGTCCATTCCGCTGACCCCGGAAATCCAGGCGCTGCTGAACATCTCCAAGTCCAGCGCCCCGCCGCAGGAAATCATGACGGCGATCCTGAAGATGAACGTCGACCTGCTCTGGTTCGGCGGCATCGGCACTTATATCCGGGCCAGCAGCCAGACCGACGCGGATGCCGGCGACCGCGCCAACGACCCGATCCGCATCACCGCGGCGGAGGTTGGCGCGAAGGTGATCGGCGAAGGGGCCAATCTCGGCCTTACGCAGCTCGCCCGCATTGAGTTCAACAAGAAGGGCGGGCGCTGCAACTCCGATGCGATCGACAACTCCGCCGGGGTGAACTCCTCGGACATGGAGGTCAACATCAAGATCGCGCTGGGAGCCGCGGTCAAGTCCGGCAAGCTGACCGTCAAGCAGCGCAACGAGCTGCTGGCCGAAATGACCGACGAAGTCGCCGAACTGGTTCTGCGAAACAACTACCTGCAGACATTGGCGATTTCCATGACCCAACTGCGCGGTATGGAGGATTTCGGCTATCAGGTGCGCATGATGCGCCAGCTCGAGCAGGCAGGCCTTCTGGACCGGGCGGTGGAACAGCTTCCGGACGAGGCGACGCTGGCCGAAATGCGCAAGGGCGGCCAGTTGCTGACCCGCGCCGAACTCGGCGTTCTGCTCGCCTATGCGAAGATCACCCTGTTCGACGCCCTTCTGGAAAGCTCCGTTCCGGATGACGATTATCTCGCCCGCGAGCTGTTCCGCTATTTCCCGGATCAGATGGCCACGGCCTATCAGGACGAGATCAACGGCCACCGGCTGCGCCGCGAAATCATCGCGACCATGCTGGCGAACTCCATGATCAACCGGGGCGGCGCGACCTTCCTCACCCGACTGATCGACCAGACCGGGGCGACGCCGACGGAAATCGCCCAGGGCTTCGTTGCGGTACGCAACAGCTTCGGCCTGACCGAACTCAACGAGGAGATCGACGCGCTCGACACCAAGATCGACGGTTTCCTGCAGCTCGAACTTTACCTGGAGGTCCAGACCCTGCTTCTGGAACGGGTGGTCTGGTTCAAGCGCAACACGTCCTTCGACAAGGGCCTGTCCGCCGTCGTCGAACGGTTCGGATCCGGCATCACCGCCCTGCGCGACCGCATGGAGACGGTCCTTCCCGAAGAGCCAAAGGCCTACCTGGTGGAAAGGGTCGCGGACTATGTCTCGCAGGGCGTCCCGGAAGCCCTGGCGAAACGCATCGCCTGGCTTCCTGCGGAGCGCGCCATCCCCGACATCGTCATCGTCTCGGAGGAAACCGACGCAGATCTCAACACGGCAGCCACCGCCTTCTTCGAGATCGCCCACCATTTCCGGATCGGCGCCATGCATGAACTCGCCAACGACCTGAATGTCCAGGACTATTATGACGGCCTCGCCCTGGACAGGGCCCGGGCGACGCTGGTTGCCGCGCACCGGACGCTTGCGATCGAGGCGATCAAATGCGGCGGCTTCGCCACCTGGCTCGAAAGTCACGAAAGCGAAGTCGACAACAAGCAGCGGGCCGTCAACGAGATCCTCGACGGCGGACTGAGCGTGTCCAAATTCTCCGTCGCCGCCAGCCTGCTGTCGGAAATCCACAGTCACGGGTGACGACAACAGAAGCACCATCGCTTACAAGGCCGGCAGTTCTTTTGCCGGCCTTTTTGCAGGGCGAAACGCAAAGGTGTCGGATTGACGGAATTTCTAAGTCTCCCAATTGTCATCCCCGCGAAAGCGGGGATGACACCATAAAAAGCGGAAAAGCCTTTGACTCTTCGCTGTCCCGAGACCTAATCCGGGACCAAGCCCGGATTTGGAAGGGACTGATGCCAAATGACCGCCGTTTCAGACATCCCCTCTGACAAGACCGACCGGCGCGCGGTGCTTTCCTGGGCGCTCTTCGACTGGGCGGCACAACCGTTCTTCACGCTGATCACGACCTTTGTCTTTGCCCCCTATTTTGCCTCCGCTCTCGCCGCGACACCGGCGGAGGGGCAGTCGCTCTGGGGCTACGCCACCGCGGCGGCGGGACTGGGCATCGCGGTCTCCGCCCCCGTGCTTGGCTCCGTCGCCGACGCCACGGGCCGGCGCAAGCGCTGGATCCTGTTCTTTTCCATTCCCTTTCTCGTTTGCTGCTGGGTCTTCTGGTACGCCGCGCCCGGCAGCCCGAATGCCATCGCCATCGCGCTGATTTCCTTCGCCATCGGCACGCTCTCGATCGAGATTGCCACGGTCTTCAACAACGCCATGATGCCCACCCTCGTGCCGCCCGAACGGATCGGGCGCCTGTCGAGCTTCGGCTGGGCGATGGGCTATGCAAGCGGCCTTGTCTCCCTGGTGATCGCGCTCGGCTTCTTTGCCGCAAGCCCGGAGACGGGCAAGACGCTTCTGGGCTTCGAGCCGGTTCTCGGCCTTGAAGCGTCAACACGGGAAGGCGACCGCGCCACCGGACCGTTTTCCGCGCTCTGGTACATGATCTTCGTGCTGCCGATGTTCCTGTTCGTGCCCGACGTGCCGCATCAGGCAAGAATCGGCCCGGCGATCCGCAAAGGCATCCGGGACCTGACCGAAAATCTCTCCCGGGCGCGCTCCAACCCCAACATTTTCCTGTTCCTGGTCGCCAACATGATCTTCAAGGACGGCCTGGTCGCCCTGTTCGCCTTCGGCGGCATCTATTCGGCGGGCCAGCTCGGCTGGGGATCCATCGAGATCGGCACCTTCGGCATCATCCTGACCGTCACCGGAACGCTTGGCCTGCTGCTCGGCGGCCCGATGGACGACCGGTTCGGGGCAAAGCCCGTCATCGTCTTCAGCCTGATCGTCCTGATGATCTGCGGCTTCGGCATGATTTCCATCGACAAGACCACGGTGTTCTTCGTGTTTCACACCGAAGCGCCCCCGGAAGGCGCGCTTCTCGCTTCCCTGCCGGAACGGGTGTTCATTGGCCTGGGGGCGATCATCGGAGCGGTCTCCGGCCCGCTTCAGGCGTCCTGCCGCAGCCTGCTGATCCGCCTCGCCCCGCGCGAACACATGACCCAGTATTTCGGTCTTCTGGCGCTCTCAGGCAAGGTCACCAGCTTCCTCGCTCCGCTCGCCGTCGGCATCGTCACCGACCTGACCAGCAGCCAGCCCGCCGGCATGTCCGTCATTCTGGTATTCTTCGCGGTCGGCCTGGCGCTGCTGATAAGGGTCCGGGAGAGGCGATCCCCCCATTGAGTGTCATCCCCACGAAAGCTGGGATCCCGGAACCTTCATAACTTGCCTATGTGAAAAGCTCGCCGGCCCAGGAGTCCTGGGTCCCCGCTTTCGCGGGGATGAGACCGGTATTTGAGGAAAGACCAAACCCGCACTTTCAGCGCCGTCCCGGACTTGATCCGGGACCTACGATGAGGCCCCGGCGCTAGGCCGGGGCAGCGAAGTGGTTCTGTTTCCGGCCCTGGAAAACAGTATTGATGAAAGCCTCCAGGACAAAAAACGCGCCGCAGTCTCCTCCGGCGCGTTTCGTATTCGGAAAATCTGAAAGGCTCAGCCGACCTGACGGACATTCTCCAGGAAGCTTTCGACTTCCTGTTTCAGCCGGTCGGCTTCCGTCTGCAGAACATTCGCGGACGCGCTGACCTGACGGGCTGTGTTCCCGGTGTCGTCGGCGGACGCCGCCACCTTGACGATGTTCTGGGCGACTTCCTGGGTACCGTTGGAGGCTTCCTGGATGTTGCGGGCGATTTCGTCGGTGGCAAGGCCCTGCTGTTCGACGGACTGCTGGATGCTCGAGGAAATCTCGTTCATCTTTTCGATGGTTTCCGAAATGCCCTTGATCGCTTCCACGGAGCCGGCGGTTTCGGTCTGAACCGACTGGATCTGCAGGGAGATTTCTTCCGTCGCCTTGGCGGTCTGGGTGGCGAGCTCCTTGACCTCCGCCGCGACCACCGCAAAGCCCTTGCCCGCTTCCCCCGCGCGCGCCGCCTCGATGGTGGCGTTGAGGGCCAGAAGGTTGGTCTGCTCGGCGATGTCGGTGATCAGCTTGACCACTTCGCTGATCCGGTTGGCGGCGGCGGCAAGTCCCTCGATCTTCGAATTGGTGGCGTGGGCCTGGTCCACCGCGTGGGAGGCGATTTCCGTCGACTGGGTCATCTGACGGGAGATCTCGCCGACCGAAGCCATCAGCTCTTCCGCGGCAGAAGCGACCGTTTCGACATTCGAGGAGGCTTCCTCGGACGCGGCCGCAACCGCCGTGCTCTTCTCGCTGGTATCGTCCGCGCCCGCCGTCAGCGTGCCGGACGCCGCATTCAGGTCCTGCACCTGCACCATGACCGTCTGGGTCAGTTCGGTGATCTGCCGGTCGAAGCTGTGGGACAGGTCGCTGATGCGCTCGGCACGCGCCATCTGCCGCCGCTGGATTTCCTCCTGCTCGGCGGAAAGCGCTTCGGCCTGCTGCGCATTTTCGCGGAATACTTCCAGCGCCTTGCTGATCCGGCCGATTTCGTCTTCGCGATCGGTATCCTGGATCGGCTCGTCGTAGCGCCGGTCGATCAGCGCCTGGATGCTGGCGACCGCCCGTTCCAGCGGACGCCGGACGATGTTGTTGCCGACCAGATAGATTGACAGGGCAACCACCAGCAGGAGAACCACACCGACACCAATGATCATCGTCGTGATCTGGGAGGAGGCCGCATTCAGAGTTTCGCTCGGAACGTTCACGACAACTGCGAACCTGGCATCCGTGCCGGCGACCTCGACCGGCATCACGATCCGGTGGACATCGGTGCCAAGAGAATTCGAATAACCGTCATAGGCAAACGGTTCGCCGTTCTTGACGGCGCTCAACAACTCGCGCGCGACCGCGAGGTCCGCCTCGGAGCGTCCTTCGGACCAGTTTCTGCCGAGAATCGAGGCATCGGGATGGGCGATCCACATGCCGTTTTGCGACAGGAGATGCACCGAACCGGTCTCAAGCGGTTTCTGCTGACCCAGCTCTTCGGAGAGCGGTGTGAGGAGGATGTCGCCTCCGGCAACGCCGATCACCTTGCTGCCGTCGCGAACCGGAATGCTGAAGGAAACCCCGGTCACCGTCTTGCCGTCTGCTTCCCAGCTATAGGGTTCGGTTACGTAATCCTTGTTGGAGACATAGGCGCCGTTGAACCACAACTGGGAGGCATTGCTCATGTCGCCGACATGGATCTTCTCGATCGGCCGGTAGGCCAGGCTGCCGTCGGCCTTGCGGAAATAATAGGGTTGCCATTCGCCGCCCTCGGCCCAGCGCTCGTTGCCCGCGAATTCCGCGTCCCGGCCATCGAGCTGGTCGCCGACGACCACACCCCAGGCGCCGGACAGGTCCCGGTTGGTGCGCGCCAGGTTCTCGACCACCGCGCTCCAGGCTTCCCGGTCGGCAACCTTGGCGTTTTTCAGACCGCTGAGCGCACCGGCAACGGCCTGGGCGGATTTGAGGCCCTTCTCGAGACCGCGCTGGACGAATTGCGCCTGCTCGCGGGCGACGACCTCGGCTTCCGAGCGCGCCAGATCGCCCGTGATGCGCGATGCCTGCCAGCCAATGGCACTGATCCCGACCACCAACGCCACCGTCAGGGTCGCCGCACTCGCGGCAATCAGCTTTGTCGTTACCTTCGCTCGTCTAAACACAGGGCAGTCTCCGGGGATAGCAAGAAAACGGCAGGCGCTTCCTCTGCCGCTACTTGCCCAAGACTACGCGCGGGACGTTAACAAGGTCTTCAAAATCCGACCTTTATTGCAGTGCACAAGGTAATTGTTACAATAATTTCATACTGATAACTGACTTAACGTCAGGTTGTGTCAATGGCGGAAATGCCGCATGCCGGTCATGACCATTGCAAGGCCGGCGTTATCGGCAGCCGCAATGACTTCATCGTCGCGCATGGAGCCGCCCGGCTGAATGACGGCAGTCGCGCCGGCCTCGGCTGCGGACAGAAGACCATCCGCGAACGGGAAAAACGCGTCGGAAGCAACGACGCAACCTTTGGTGAGCGGTTCCGTCAGTCCCGCGGTCTCGGTGGCGTCCAGCGCCTTGCGGGCGGCAATGCGCGCCGAATCCACGCGGCTCATCTGGCCGGCGCCGACGCCGACCGTCGCTCCGTCCTTCGCATAGACGATGGCGTTGGATTTCACGTGTTTGGCCACCCGGAAGGCGAATTTCAGATCCGCCAGTTCCTGCTCGCTGGGTGCCCGTTTCGTGACCACCTTCAGGTCGAGATCGTCGACGACCCCGTTGTCGCGCGATTGGACCAGCAACCCGCCGGCGACGGATTTGACGAACAGTCCCTTGGCGCGGGCATCGGCAAGACCGCCGGTGACCAGCAGGCGCAGGTTCTTTTTCGCGGCGATGATCTCCCGCGCCGCTTCGTCTGCGTCCGGCGCAATGATAACCTCGGTGAAGATCTTGACGATCTCCTCCGCGGCCGCCGCATCCAGCATCCCGTTGAGCGCGACGATGCCGCCGAAGGCCGAGACCGGGTCGCAGCGCAGCGCCTTTTCATAAGCCTCCTTGAGGCTGGCCCCTTCCGCGACGCCGCAGGGATTGGCGTGCTTGATGATCGCGACCGCGCTGGTGCGCGCAGGATCGAATTCGCTCACCAGCTCGAAGGCCGCGTCCGTGTCGTTGATGTTGTTGTAGGAGAGCGTCTTGCCCTGAAGCTGCGTGGCCGTCGCGACGCCCGGACGCTTTTCGCCGGTCTTGTAGAAACCGGCCGTCTGGTGCGGGTTTTCGCCGTAACGCATCACCTCGGCCAGCGTGCCGCCGACCGCCCGGTGGTCCGGGGTCGCCTCGTTAAGCTGGTCCGCCATCCAGTTGGACACCGCCGCATCGTATGAGGCCGTGCGCGCATAGGCCTTGAGCGCCAGTTTCTTACGCAGGGCAATCGGCGACTGGCCGCCATTTGCGTCCAGTTCGGCAATCACGGCATCATAGTCAGCCGGATCGGTGACCACGGTGACATAGGCATGGTTCTTGGCGGCGGCCCGGGTCATGGCCGGTCCGCCGATATCGATATTCTCGATGCCGGTGGCATAGTCGGCCCCGGAGGCGACGACCTCCTCGAACGGATAGAGGTTGCTGCACAGGAGATCGATGCCGGTGATGCCGTGCTCCGCCATGGCCGCCTGGTGTTCGGGATCGTCCCGGACGGCGAGAAAACCGCCGTGAACCATGGGATGGAGCGTCTTCACCCGCCCGTCCATGATTTCCGGAAAGCCGGTAACCTCGGAAATGTCCAGAACCGTGAGCCCGGCGTCCTTGAGGGCCTTGTAGGACCCGCCGGTGGACACCAGCTCCACGCCCCGGTCCGCCAGAGCCTTCGCGAAATCGACAAGACCGGCCTTGTCGAAGACGGAGAGCAGCGCGCGTTTGACGGGAACCAGTTCGGGAACGGGAACGGCTTTGGACACAATGGCCATGGATATGCCTCGCAGGTGGAGCGGTTCCAGCAAAAGTGGACACCGGTTTTGCGGCTCGGAACCGCGTCTTAACAAACTAGAGAATTTCGAGTGAATCAATTCGCGAGAAAGACTCTAGGACGATCATCCGGGAAGGTTGGCGTCGCCCTATCACGTCTTCGGGCAAATCGGAAGATGCTAAGGCCAATCGACCTGCAGGCTTTGGCGCTAAGTTTGAGGTGCCGGCTCTTCGTCTTCCAGCGGCAACTCGTCCACATCGTCGAAATCGCTGGTGCCGCGGCGGCTCAGCCGGGCGGTGGCCGTCTTGCGGAATTGCCAGCCGACGGAAGGCACCTCGAGCAGGGAACCGGCAATCACGATCTGCTCGGTTTTCCGGTGACCGTAGATATCGGAGAGATAAATGCTTTCCTCCAGCGCCAGCTCGCTGCCCGGCGCCTCGAACTCCCAGGCCTCGCCGTCGCGGCAGACAAGCAGCACGGCAGTCCCGCCGCGGATGAGCGAGGCGCGCACGGCCGGATAAAGATGGAACCGGATGGCGTAAAGATGGTCCGGATCGACAGGTCCGACCGCCGCGAACGTATCGATGCCGTCGAGCACCGTGCCATCGCCCGACAGGCGCATGTCGCGTTCATGCAGCACCTTGAACTGGGGCGCATAGCCGTCATGGGAGGCGTTGATCCGGCTGCCGGCCTTGTCGTCCTCCCGCTCCACGGGCACCCTGACGGGCCCGGACAGAATAGGCGCGCCGAGCAGATGGCCGAAGGGCCTTTCCGCCAGAAAATGACAGGAGGAGGTATCCTCGATCGTCACCGTGGAATGGGCGGCCGTCGACCGGCTGACCTTGCGCCAGAGCGGGTTCGATTTCGGCGAAACGCCGCAATTGACCACGATCCGGTTCTGGCCGGAGGAAAACTCGAAGGACAGGCAGCCGGCATGGGCATCGCCGGAAACGCCGAGTGCCGGCGCGGGACCGGTATCGATCAGGACGACGGTCGAACCGCCGCTCAGACGCTGGTAGCCGGAATGGGGCGCGTTGAGGGGCGGGGCGCCCCTGGCGTCGTCATAGGCGAGGATCGTGGCCACCAGATCGCCCGGCGTCGATCCCATGCCGTTGAAATGGGCCAGCGCGCCGTCGCCGTGGCGGAAAAACCGCAAGAGCGGCATCATCCGGTCGACGGATTGCAGCATGGCGGGCGGCATTTCGAGCCCCTGGGCGACGAAAGCCTGCCGGATGGGCAGGAGATCGGCGAGAATATCGATAAGCGCGCGCGGATTGCGCGAAATATGGCCGCCATCGGGAAGGATCTGCCGGTTGAGCTCATGTTCCAGGCGGCGGATGCTCTGGCGCGCGAACCGCCCCTGGCCCGCCATGGAAATACAGGCGGACGCAATCGCCAGGGCCGAATGCAGCCTCTCCACGCCGTCTTCGGTCTCGTTGATGGTCTGGCGCAGATAGCGGATCTGCCGGGCGAGCGATTTGACGAATCCCCGGTAGAACTCGTGGTCGCCGTCCTGCAGGATGAACGGCGAATGCGCCAGCCAGGACAGCACTCGCCGGGTGACGACGGCCGCCTCCCAGCCGATCGGATGCCAGCGGCCGCAATAGCGGATCCAGTCTTCGACCAGGACGCGGGCGTTTTGCCGGGAGATCTGGCTGTCGGAGGCGCGCAGGTCGCGCAGCCAGCCGAAACTGTGCAGCTCCCGCTGCCAATCCTCGTGCACCGCTTCCAGTTCGAAGGGCGATCGCCCTTGCGTTTCCACCAGATGACCGGAAAACAGGAATCGGCCGCCATAGATGTCGGCGGCATTGGTCGCGTCGGCCGTGCGCAGATCCTGGGGCGCGAGCAGTAAACGCGCGGGCACAGCCGAAAACGGCTGCATGCGGAAAATCGGTCCGCCATGCATCCATTTCAGGGAACGTTGCCAAACATGCAGTGCCACAAGACGCCAGATACGGCTTCTTTCGTTGAGGCTTGCGATATTCACCAAACCATCCCCGTAGCTGATGGTTTACGCGCGACTATTGGGGTTACTCCGGTTTCCTAATCTGAAAAGAAAACATTAAGGTTAGCATTTCATTTAAAGAATCATTGCAAGTGAACGGTTTATGCAGCGTTAAAGCCGCCTGAACCGGGCTGCGAAAAACCCGTCCATACCTGTTGTTTCGGGATCCGAACCCGCCTGATGGCAGGGCAGGCAGCGAAGATAGCCTTGCTTTGTGACGCAGGGGCCAAGGCCGCCGATGTCCTCCGGATCAACCGGCACGAGTTCGACTTTCCCAGCCTGCCGCGTCAGAAAAGCCTCGACTTGGGCTTCTCCCTCAGCCCTCTCCAGGGAGCAGGTGCAATAGACGACCAGTCCGCCCGGCCTCACCCAGGCAAGCGCCCTGTCGAGCAGATCGGCTTGGATTTCGCTGAGTTTTTCGATGTCGTAGGGCTTCTTGATCCAGGGCACGTCCGGATGGCGGCGGATCGTGCCCGTTGCGCTGCACGGTGCATCGAGCAGGATCGCGTCGAACGGCGCTTCCGGCTCGAATGCCCTGAGATCGGAGGCGATGGTCCGGACCTTGAAGCCCAGCCGGGCCATGTTCTCTTCCAACCGCTTCAGCCGTGTCGCGGAAATATCGACTGCGGTCACCTCGGCGCCTGCCGCCACGAGCTGCGCGGTCTTTCCACCCGGCGCCGCACAGAGATCGGCCGCTTGCAGGCCCTCTAAATCGCCGAGAAGGCGGGCCGGCAGGGCGGCGGCGGCATCCTGAACCCACCAGGCACCGTCTTCGAAGCCCTCCAGCGCCTCCACGGCACCCTTGCGGACAAGGCGCACGCTGCCGGCACCGACCACCCGGCCCTCCAGCCGGTCCGCCCAGCCTTGCGGGTCCGATTTCACCGTCAGATCCAGGGCCGCTTCGCTCCGGTGGGCCTTGGCGATTTCGCGGGCCGTTTCCACGCCATAGGCCTCCCGCCAGCTTTCCCACAGCCAGTCCGGCGTATTCAGCAGTTCGGCGTCGAGATCCGCCGTAACCTCGTCTTTTTCGCGGCCCAGGCGCCGAAGCACGCCGTTGACGAGCCCCTTATAGGGCCGCGCCCTGCGGTCCGCCGAGGCATGGTCGACTGCCAGCGAGACGGCGGCCCGGTCCGGAATGTCGAGATAGAGCATCTGCGCGATGGCCACATGGAGAATGTCGAGCACCCGGCCGGTCTTCTCCGGAATGCGCCTGTCGAGCAACCGGTCGAGGATTTCATCGATCTCGCCACGATGCCGCAAGGCGGCACCGACGATCGCCCGGACCAAGGCACGGTCGTTGCCGGCAAGCGCACGGAACTCCGAATGACCCGAAGCGGGATCGAGTTCCCCATCCAGCGGACGTTTCTTGTGGACCACATTGCCGAGAATATCCGCAGCCACCTTGCGGGCGGCAAATCCGGGCTTTTCGGACTGCGCCTCTTCCTGCTGACCGGCTGGTTTCCGGTTTCTGTTCGGCCGTCTGTTCAAGGAACTTTCCTGACTTGAGACCGGACCGCGCCGGTCTGCATCAAAACCAAGCGCCGCAAACCGGTGGCCCGGCTGCGGCGCAATGCATGCACTCTAGATCAACCTGCTTTCGTGTGGAAAGCAGAAAAGTTGATCGCTCCCAGAGGGGCGGAGCATCCTGCTCTCGAACGCAAGATGCTCCGATCGCGTTTGCCGCTCATAGTAAAGCGGTTGGCTGTCCCTTCGGAGGGCCTTATCCCCAGGGACCCTTGGGATGGCTCGGGGTGGAGGACCGTGCCGGACGGCTCGAACCGCCCCACGGACCGGACGTGCTGGGAGCAGCGCCCCGGCCGAAATCCGCCCGGCCACCCGTGCCCAGTCCGGCATCGGCAAGCTTGCGCAGCTCGTCGATGCGGTTCTGGGTGTTCGGGTGGGTGGAAAAGAGATTGTCCATCCGCTCGCCCGACAGCGGGTTCATGATGAACATGTGCGCCGTCGCCGGGTTGGCTTCCGCATCCGGATTGTGGATGCGCTCCACGCCGCCGGCAATCTTGCCGAGCGCGGAGGCCAGCCAGAGCGGTTCGCCGCAGATCTGGGCGCCCATGCGGTCGGCGGCGTATTCCCGCGTCCGCGAGATCGCCATCTGGACGATCATCGCCGCCATGGGCGCGACGATCATCATCAGCAGAACGCCGACAAAGCCAAGCGGATTGTTCCGGTTGCCGCCGAAGAAGAAGGCGAAATTGGCCAGCATGGAGATCGCGCCGGCAATCGTCGCCGTGATCGTCATGATCAGCGTGTCGTGGTTCTTCACATGGGCCAGCTCATGGGCCATCACGCCGGCGACTTCCTCCGGAGACAGCATGTTCAACAGGCCCGTCGTGGCGGCGACCGCCGCGTTCTGCGGGTTCCGGCCCGTCGCGAAGGCGTTCGGCTGCGGGTTGTTGATGATATAGACCTTGGGCATCGGCAGGCCCGCATTCTGCGCGAGCCGCTGCACCATCCGGTAATATTCCGGCGCAGTGCGCTCATCGACTTCCTGCGCATGGTGCATGCGCAGGACCATCTTATCCGCGTTCCAGTAGCTGAACAGGTTCATGGCGGCGGCAATCGCCAGGGCAATCATCATGCCCGACTGGCCGCCGATCATGAAACCGATGCCCATGAAAAGCGCGGTCATCGCCGCCAAAAGCATTGCTGTGCGAACGTAATTCATCGCCGCTTCGATCCGTTTCCTATCCTAAGTCGTCGTGAGCGCGGAAAGCGCTCAGGTCAGATTTGAAGATGGGGATTGCTGCCATTCTTGGCAAGATTGCCCTATATGGTGTGACAAAAGCGTAATCTGGACGATCAGCGATTTCATGACCGACAAGCCGGAAAATCCCGCCGCCGCCTATTCTTCCGCCGAAGCGCCCTCGCTCAAGGCGGATACCGAAAACGCTCCGAAAAGGAAGTTCGAGGACCTGCCGCCCGCGGCCCAGCGCGCGCTGAAGGAGGCCGAGGCACGGCGCGCGCAGATCGACGCCAGGCAGAAGGCCATGCCGGAAGAGATCAACGGCCGCGGCGGACTGGAGCCGACCCGCTACGACGACTGGGAAATCAAGGGCCTGACCTCGGATTTTTGATCCGGCAGCCTCGGCGTCGAACCTAAGTGCTCGTTGATTGTCGTTTTCCCTCTCCGTCGTCATGCCCGGACTTGATCCGCTGGCGCCCGGCGTGATTCTGGAAGAGTGGGCTGCCTTTGATTGTGCTTCGAAACTCTCATCCACTGTGCTTCTAGATACGGCAGAAGCCAACCCTAGTTGCCGTCCCGGACGCAGCGAAGCGGAGATTCGGGACCTAGTACTCCCGGTGGCGATTTATGTTTCGAACGCAAGTGGTTACTGGGCCCCTGCCTGCGCAGGGGCGGCAATCGTGTGTCGGTGTATCGATTCCCTTTTGCAGCTCGTAAACCTTAGGCCAGTCGTATTCAGCCAACCGCCAGCTTGCGCACTTCCTCCGCAATCGCCTTTGCCAGACCAGCCTGCGGCTCGGCCTCGAAATGGATCGCGTCGACCGGACTGGCCGAGATGACGGTGCCGGTATCGAAAAACGCCACGCCGTATTCCGCCGCCTTTTCCCGGTAGCAGGCCGCGAGCCGGTGGGATTCCCCTTCGCTCTGCTCGCTGAATTGCGCAACAAAAGGCGTTCCGTCCATGGGAGCCAGCGGGGGAGGCGACATGAGCAGGACTTTCGGTGCCCTTCCTTCCATGTCATCGGTCGGCCGGCGGGCAAAATCCAGAAGCCGTCCCATGGCGATCGCAATGGTTTCGGCATTCATCGAGAATCGCGCCTGAAGGTCGTTCGTGCCGAGCATGATGACCAGGATATCGATCGGCATGTGGGTCTTGCGGACGGTTTCGAGATGCGCGAGGCCGTTCTTGTCGCCCTTCACCGGATCCTCGAACACCGTCGTGCGCCCGTTGACGCCTTCCTCGACCACGTAAAATCCGTCGCCGAGTTCCTTTTGCAGCAGCCTGGTCCAGCGGATGTCGTGACCGTAGCGGGATTTGTCGACCGGATTGAACCCCCAGGTGAGGGAGTCTCCGAAACAGACGACGGAAACCGGATCTTTTCCTTCTGGCATAAGAAACTCTTTTCGATCAAATAGAAGCGCGGATGCAGCAGCTTAGGCGATACCTGCCTGCCGGACAATTACGTGAAAGAACCGCATAACCGCCTGCTTGGTTAATAAGAGATTTACCATGCAGGCGATAGGGTCGGTTGCAAGTAATGCGTAACGACTGCCGGATCATTCATGGTTGCCAGCCAACAAGCCTATAAGCGCGGTGCGTCCCTGCCGAGCTCCAATCCGTTTCAACGCCTTGCCGAACTGCTGGACGGCGAGTCGCCGGGGCTCGACCCGATCGTCATGACCATCGGCGAGCCGCAGCATGCGATTCCCGCCTTCACGGCGGAAGTTCTTGCCGAAAACATGGACGGGTTCCGCCGCTATCCGCCGATCAGCGGCTCTCCGGAGTTCCGCGCGACGGTCGCAGCCTGGCTCGACAGGCGCTACGGTCTCGACGGCCTGGTCGATCCGGAGCATGGTGTCCTGCCGTTGAACGGCTCCCGCGAAGGCCTGTCCTTCGGCGCGATCTCGGCCCGCGACCAGCTCGACAAAGGCCTGGATCACCCGGTGGTGATTCTTCCCAATCCGTTCTATCAGACCTACGCCGCGGCGGCTCATGTGGCCGATGCCCGCGCGGTTCTGCTCGATGCGGTGGCCGGCAACAACTTTCTGCCGGACCTGGACAGCCTCGATCCGAACCTTCTGGACCAGACCGTCGCCTTCTATGTCGCCTCGCCGACCAATCCGGAAGGCTTTGTGGCCGACATCGCGTACTGGCAACGGCTGATCGGACTGGCTCGCAAGCACCGCTTCTATATTTTTGCCGACGAGTGCTATTCGGAAATCTACCGCGAGACGCCGCCGCCCGGCATCCTCGAGGCGGCAAAGGCGATGGACGGCGGCTTTGCCAACATCATCGTGTTCAATTCGCTGTCGAAACGGTCGAACCTTGCCGGTCTGCGCTGCGGATTTGCCGCCGGCGACCCTGAATTCCTGAAAAAATGGGCCGCATTCCGGGGCCTCGCCGCACCGCAGGTGCCGCTGCCCGCGCAAGCGGTTGCCGTCAGAGCCTATCAGGACGAGGCCCATGTCATCGAGAACCGGCGGCTTTACAACGAAAAATTCGCGGTGGCGGAACGCCTGCTCGGACCGATTCTCGGACCTGTGACGCCGGAGGCCGGGTTTTTCCTGTGGCTCGACACCGGCAAGTGGGGCGACGCTGTCTCCGTCACGCGGTCTCTCTGGCGCGACATCGGGGTCAAGGTTCTGCCCGGCAGCTTCCTGGCCTCCGATCAGGCGGACGGCAGCAATCCTGGACGGAACTACATCCGCGTCGGCCTGGTGGCGCAGCTCGAACAGGCAGAAACGGCGCTCGAACGCATGGCAAACTGGTTGGGGGACAAAGCATGAGACGGGCAAGCGCAGTCCGCGGAAACGGCCGCCGGTCTTCGGTTGACCTTCTGGACACCGAAAGCCCGGTCAAACGCTTTCTCCGGCGCAATCTGGTCGGTGCGGCGGGCCTTGGTATCATCGCGGTCGCCGCGATGCTCGCCGCCGCTTTGGCGACCTGGTCGGTCAGCGACCCGAGCCTCAACCATGCGACCGGCGGACAGGTCCGCAACGCGCTCGGTGCGCCGGGCGCGATCCTCGCCGACATCCTGATGCAGACCATCGGCCTGGCGACCGCCGTCTTCCTGGTCCCGCTGGTCCTGTGGGGCTGGCGGCTCCTGACCGGCCACGCGCTCGGCATCGGTCGCAAGCGCCTGGTCTACTGGGTGATCGGGTCCGCGCTCGCCGCCGGCGCCCTGGCGGCGCTGCCGGTACCGGAAAGCTGGCCGCTGCCCACCGGTCTCGGCGGTTTCTTCGGCGACATGGTTCACCGCTTTCCGGCGCTGATCACCTCCAACATGACCGATGGCGCGGCAACGATTGTCGGCGGTCTCGGCCTCGGCGTGCCGGCCGTGCTGTTCCTGCTGGCCGCCGCCGGCTGGCTCGGCTCCGCAGGCAAGCCCGCGGAGCGGGTCGAGCCAACGGCCGCGCCGAAGGGCCACGGCAAGTCGATCGAAGAGGATCTCGGGCTCGACGACGAGGAAGGTGAATCCCGCCTCAGCCTCATGGCGAGTGCCTTCATGGGCCAGATGACCCATTGGGGGCTTCAGTCCGTCGCCCAGCTCCGCCGCATGACCGGCCTGAAACGCTCGCACGCTGCCGAGGAAGAGTATTGGGACGACGAAGACGAGGATACCGACCATGAGCCGGAGGAGACCCGTCAGGGCAACCGCCTGAAGGCCTTCCGCCGGGCGCTAGCCGGCCGGCTGATGCCGCAGGACGACGACGGCCTGGACGAACTCTACGAACGCGGCCGCTATGCCGACGGCGACGACGCCGAAGAGCTTTATGCCGATGACCCCTATGGCGAGGACGGCCAGTCCTTCGCGCCCGACGAGCTAATGATCGACAAGGGACCGGTATCCGGACGTCCCGAACCCGGACAGCCGGCCGTTCCGGTCGGCATCGCCGCCCCGGAACCCGGGCCCCAGGCGCCGGGACCACAGCAGGCCCAGCCCATGGCGCCCCAGAATGGCCGGGTGATTCCACCCGCCCCGCGCCCGAAACAGTCGAAGCGGGCCATCGAGGAAGCCCAGCCGTCCTTCCTCGGCGCGCCGGAGGAATACGAACTGCCGCCGCTCCGCCTGCTGGCCGAACCCAAGGCGGGCGGCAAGGTGCCGGGTCTTTCCGCCGATGCACTGGAACAGAATGCCCGCATCCTGGAAGGCGTTCTGGAGGATTTCGGCGTGCGCGGCGAGATCATCGAGGTCCGTCCGGGTCCGGTCGTCACCCTCTACGAGCTGGAACCGGCGCCGGGCATTAAGTCCTCCCGCGTCATCGGCCTCGCCGACGACATCGCCCGATCCATGAGCGCAATCTCCGCGCGCGTGGCCGTGATCCCCGGCAAGAACGCCATCGGTATCGAACTGCCGAACGCACGGCGCGAGACCGTCTATCTGCGCGAGTTGCTGGCGGCCCAGGACTTCGAGAAGTCCAAAGCCAAGCTGGCGCTGGCGCTCGGCAAGACGATCAACGGCGAAAGCGTCGTCGCGGATCTGGCGCGCATGCCCCACCTGCTGGTGGCCGGGACCACCGGCTCGGGCAAGTCCGTCTCGATCAACACCATGATCCTGTCGCTGCTCTACCGGCTGACGCCGGAACAGTGCAAGCTGATCATGATCGACCCGAAGATGCTCGAACTCTCCATCTATGACGGCATCCCGCACCTGCTGACACCGGTGGTGACCGATCCGAAAAAAGCCGTCGTCGCGCTGAAATGGACCGTCCGCGAGATGGAGGACCGCTACAAGAAGATGTCCAAGATGGGCGTGCGCAACATCGACGGCTACAACACCCGCATCAAGCAGGCGCTCGAGAAGGGCGAGAGCTTCACCCGCACCGTCCAGACCGGTTTCGACCGCGACACCGGCCAGCCGATCTACGAGGAAGAGGAGCTGCCGCTCGAGCCGATGCCCTATATCGTCGTGATCGTCGACGAGATGGCGGACCTGATGATGGTCGCCGGCAAGGACATCGAAGGTGCGATCCAGCGGCTCGCCCAGATGGCCCGTGCAGCCGGCATCCACCTGATCATGGCGACCCAGCGTCCGTCGGTCGACGTCATCACCGGTACCATCAAGGCGAACTTCCCGACGCGTATCTCCTTCCAGGTGACCTCGAAGATCGACAGCCGCACCATCCTGGGCGAAATGGGCGCCGAACAGCTCCTCGGCATGGGCGACATGCTGTTCATGGCCGGCGGCGGCCGTATCCAGCGCGTCCACGGTCCTTTCGTGTCGGACGACGAGGTCGAGGAAATCGTCAAGCACCTGAAGGTTCAGGGATCTCCTCAATATCTTGAAGCCGTCACCGAAGACGACGACGAGGCGGACAGCCCCTATGACGGCGGCGGCGGCCTTGCAGGCGGCGACGAGGGTAACGATCTATACGACAAGGCGGTTGCCGTGGTGCTGCGCGACAAGAAGGCCTCGACCTCCTATGTCCAGCGGCGCCTGTCGATCGGCTACAACCGCGCCGCGTCGCTGATCGAGCGCATGGAACAGGAAGGCCTGATCAGTGCTGCCAACCATGCCGGAAAGCGCGAAATTCTCGTGCAAAACGGCGTCGAAGAGGAATTTTGACGAAAAAACTGCCAAAGCTTTGCCACACACGATGACTAGCTAGGGCATAATAACAACGTCGACGCGCCAACGATTAGGACATGCATCATGCTGAAACGCTTCGCTCATCGCCTGGTCAAGCCCTTGATCCAAGTGACGCTGGCCCTCGCCCTGTCCATGACGGCGCTGGCCTCCGCACAGGCCCTGACCGAAGAAGAGCAGAAGACCCTGAAGGACCTGAACGCCTACTTCAATTCCGTGAAGACCATGCATGGCGATTTCATCCAGTTCGGTCCGGACGGCAGCCAGTCGGATGGCAAGTTCTATATCGCCCGTCCCGGCAAGGTGCGTTTCTACTACAACAAGCCGTCGGTGCTCGACATCGTGGCGGACGGCAAATCCGTTTCCGTTCGCGACCGCAAGCTGAACACCCAGGACATCTGGCCGCTCGGCCAGACCCCGCTGCGCTTCCTTCTGTCGGATACGATCGACTTGCAGAAGGACACCAATGTCACCAACGTTCTGGTGGAAGAAGACCTGGTCACCGTCACGATCTTCGACAAGACCAAATTCAATTCCGGTACGCTGACCCTGATCTTCGACGCCCAGGATTACGCCCTGAAGCAATGGACCGTCACGGACCAGCAGGGCTACGACACATCCGTCGCGGTCTATAACGTCGTCTCCAACGGCCCGACCAATCCCGACCTGTTCAAGATCGACTATCTGGCGAACGCCCGCCAGAACAAGAACTGACCGGCGGTCCGGGCGGAAAGGGCGGCCGCGGTGTCTCTCCCCGGCAGGCGGTCGGTCGTCTTCGAACTCCTTGAAAAATTCTGCGCGCAAAAAGGCTTTCGGCTGACCGCCGGAGACCCGCACGGCCATGCCGGATATGTCGAAAGCCCTGCGGGAAAACGCTGGTTCTTCAAGGGCACCCGCTTCGACCTGAACAGCTTCGGCGCCGCGGAGATTGCAGCCGACAAGGCCTATGCCGCCCTGTTCCTGAAAGAAAACGGCATCGCCGTTCCCGCCGGCCGTTTCGTTTTGGGCAAGGACATCCGCGCCGGCAGACGGCCGCCGGAGGAGGTACTGGATTTCGCCGAAGAAACGGGATTTCCGCTTTACGTGAAGCCCAATGCCGGACGGGAAGGCGAGGGCGTGATGCGGGCCGACACCTATCACACGCTCGAAAACGCCCTGCGCATCCTGGCGAAACGGCACGAGCAGCTGTTGGTCCAGGAGGAAATCCGCGGTACCGAGCTGCGGGTGATCGTTCTCGACGGCGAAGTGCTTGCCGCCATCGAAAGGCATCCGCCGCAGGTGACAGGCAACGGTGCGAGCAGTCTTGCCGCCCTTCTCGATGCGCAGGACAGGATCGACCCGTCCGACGGACGGATCGATTTCGAACTTTCGCAACAGGGCCTGACGCTGGAAAGCGTGCCGGCGGCGGGAGAGACCGTCACGCTCCTGCCCATCGCCAACCTTTCTTCCGGCGGCACGGCCCGGATTGCGACGGAAGACCTGGCTCCGGATCTCGCCGCCGTCGCCCGGCTCTCGGCCGGAACTCTTGCGCTCCGCTATGCCGCCGTCGACCTGATCCTGCCGCACGAGCCACGCCCGGACGTCGCCGCCATCGTCCTGGAAGTCAACGCGGCGCCCGGGCTCAGCAATCTTTACCGGCAGGGGCCGGAAGAGGCCCGGCTGGTCGAAAAGATCTACGAAGAGGTTTTCGCGGCGCAGTTCGGACCCTGACGGAACCACGGGCCGTCAGTCGATGCGCACCTGCATCGGCGTGATCTGGCGGATGCCGCCGAAGCCGAGCATTTCCGGCGCCACCTCCATACGGATTCGCGGCGCGGCGCTGAGCACCGCGGCAAGACTTTCCTCCATCTCGATCCGGGAAAGCATCTCGCCGATGCAACGGTGCGGGCCGAGACCGAACACCAGATGCAGGCGCGGATGGTCGGTCCGGCGGATGTCGAAGCGATCGGGATCGGCATAGAGATCCGGATCCCGCAGCGCAGACAGGGTGCTGAGCCGCAGGAAGGATCCGGAGGGCAAATCGACCCCGCCGACGGGCATCGCCTCCGTCGTCACCCGGGGGATCGTCCCGACCGACGGTTCGTATCGAAGCGCCTCGCTGACAGCTCCCGGAACAAGATCCGGATCCTCAAGCACGGCCCGCCACGCGTCGCCATCTTCCAGCAGCAGCGCGACAAGCATCGCGAAGGCCGCCCGCGTCGTGTCGCTGCCACCGACAATCATTCCCAGAACCTGGAATACCAGCGATTCGAAGGAAATCGGTTTCTCCTCCCGCCAGCTGACGGCGAGGGACGAAAGGAGATCTTCGGCCGGAGCTGCCAGCCGCGCCACGAGGTGGCTTTCCACGTAAGAATAGAGCTCCGCCATCGCGCTTTCGACGGCCGCATGGTCCTCATGCGGATAGATCGGCGCGACGCTCTTGGAAACGACATAAACCAGCCCGGCGAAGTAGGACGCTTCGGACTGCGGCAGACCCAGGATGGCGGCGATCAGCTCGGCCGGGACACGGGCCGCCATCCGGTCGACGAAATCGAAACTCTCTCCGCGTGGAAGCGTGGAGACGATGCGGTCGGCCTCGGCCCGAACGAGGCCCCGCAGGTCCTTCATCGCCTTGTGGGAAAAGCTGCGGGCAAAAAGACCGCGTCTGGCCCGGTGCGCCTCGCCATTCTTGAACAGGAAGAAGTCGGACTGGAATTGCCTGGTGATCCCTTCCGGAACACGGTTCAGTGCCACATATTCCGCGCCCTCGACCTGGCGCGTTCCCGGATGTGTCAGCAGGGACTGGACGTCCCCTGCCCGCAGGATCAGATATTGTCCCGGCCCGAAGGCGAGGACAGGATGCTCCCGCCGCAGTTCCGCGAACCGCTTGTGCGGTTCGTTCATGAGGATCTGCGGGTCCAGCGTCGGCGGTACCCCGCCGGTTCCGGCAAATTCAAGCATATCAACTTTCCAATTCAAAAAAATTTCAGACAACAGAAGAGAAAATAATCTCCGGCGAAAACCGCCGACGCTGATAGGCGCTGCCTATAGCAGGTTTCTCCGCCGGAACCGTTGTCGCCAGCGTTGTTTTTTTAAGGCAACTGTCGAAATTTCCCCGAAGCTCTGCCGTAACCATTGCCCGTCGGCAGATCCTCGACCGGACCGGCTGCCATCGAAACATGTCCACAAGCTCCCCTCCGCCAGCGTAAGCATCTGCTTACGGAGGCCGGAATCAGCATTCCGACTATCGACCGTTCCTTGTTTCCGGGGTCAGACAAATACGAGGCCAAGCCTGGCCGCACCCTAACTGGAACAAGGAACACACCATGCTGAAGCAATCTCTGGCCGTCCTCTGCCTTTCCCTCGTCCCGGTCGCGGCGCACGCCATGCCGGTTGTCGGAGACACGGTCGGCACCAACCCGGCAGAAGCCACCGCCGCCCTGGCCAAAGCCGGGTGCACGGTCAAGGAATTCGAAGCCGAGGACGGCCAGATCGAGGCGAAGTGCACCGATGCCTCGAACAAGCTGTGGGAGGTCTATATCGACCCGAAGAGCGGCAAGGTCACCAATATCAAGGCTGACGACTGACGATGGCCAATCGCGATTCTTCATCGCAGGGCGCGGGGGCTTTGAGCCCCCCCGATCCCTGGGACCCGCTCGTGCGCGCCAGTCACTGGCTGATCGCGGGCGCGGTGATTGCCAACGGGCTGATCAACAAACCCGGCGGGACCATCCATATCTGGATCGGCTGGGCGGTGCTTGGGCTGCTGGCGCTCCGCTTTGTCTGGGGGCTGTTCGGTCCCGCCGAGGCCCGGTTCACAGCGTTCCTGCCCGATCCGCGCGCCGCGGTCTCCCACCTGCTGGCCCTGGTGCGCAGCAAGCCAAAGGAATATCCCTCCCATAATCCCGCCGCGGCGATCATGGTCTATGCGCTCTGGGGCTGCCTGGTCGCGGTGACGGCAACCGGCCTGGTCATGACGGGCGCCAGAAGCCCGGTCACCATCGCGGAGGAAAAGGCGGCCGTTGCCGCCGGCGACTGGTCCGTCCTCGTCAACGCGGACAACCATGACGGTGGTGCGGAGATGACCGGCTTCCGCGAGGCCGCTGAAGAGGTGCACGAAGTGGCAGCCAACCTGATGCTCGTCCTGGCGCTGATCCACGTTGCGGGTGTCGTGGTTGAAAGCCGCTCCCTGAGGCGTAATCTTATACGTCCGATGGTTTTCGGCCGGGTCAGGAACAAATGAAATTCGCCAATTTCCCTCTTCAACCGGGGCGGCGGCAGACGGCCGCCCTTGCCGCCTTCATGCTGCTGCAGACCGTCGCCGCGGTTTTCTTCGTCGGCGACGCCTTTTCCGACCTTTTCGACGAGCCCGCCAGTCCGCATTCCGTCTTCGAGGCCTTTATCGCCTTTGTGCTGATCTCGGGCATTTTTCTTGTCGGCTGGCAGCTCAGGATCACGCTGGAAAGGATGCGCGACCAGGAGCGCGCGCTTGAAACCGCCCGTGGCGACCTCAGCCGGATCATCGAGACCCAATTCAGCGAATGGGGTCTCACACCGGCGGAATGCGATGTCGGGCTGCTCGCCCTGAAAGGGCTGGACCTAGCCGAAATCGCGCGGTTGCGCGGAGCCGCCCAAGGCACCGTGCGGGCACAGTTGACCCGCATCTATGCCAAGGCGAATGTCTCCGGCCGTCACCAGTTCGCCGCCTGGTTCGTGGAAGACCTCCTGGACGACGGCATTGCCGTTAGGGAGCCGGCTTGACGCCTCGCACACTTCTGTCGCAGTCAACCACAAGAACGGTTCACATCGCCCGGTCGCTCCGCAAGGCGAAAACTGCGGCGCTCGAGCATCGGGCGATACGCGAAAGAAGCGCTCACAGGGCCGGAATGCGCAGAACCTGCCCTGGATAGATCTTGTCCGGATCCGATAGCATCGGCTTGTTCGCCTCGAAAATCGCTTGATATTTGGACCCGTTGCCATAGGCCTTTTCAGCGACCTTCCAAAGCGTATCCCCCTTCACGACGGTGTGGAAACTTGCTTCCGGTTCGCTCGACCCGACCGATATTTCCTCCTCGACCTTCGCGATTCCCAGGACATTGCCGGCGGCGAGGATCAGCTTTTCACGGGCTTCCTGCGTTGGGGCCGCCCCGGCGATCTTCACGGTATCGCCTTCCACCGCAACCTTGACGTCGCCATCCAGCCCCAGATCGGCAACTTCCTTTTCGATCGCTTCGGCGCTCGTTTCGGGCGCTTCGTCATCGCCAAAAAGCTTTTTTCCCGCGTCCTTTACAAAGTCGAAGAAACCCATGTCGTTTTCCTTTAGGTATGGTCAGAAAATACTTTCAAGCGGCTCGGCCGGATGCAATTTGACGTTACGAAATGATATTGCGGAAATTTGGAATGCGCGAGCGTTTCCTACCGGGGAGTGCCGCGACCAAAAGGCCTGAATTGGAGAACAGGCCAATTGTTCAATAATATGAAACAAAACGATCTGAAATATAGGTCTTATGCCAGAAATAGTAAACTCTATCTTGTCAACAGATCTGGGCGGTCAAGGTGATTGCCCGACTGAACAGGAGTAGTTGAAATGGCAAATCTCGATGTGACTTCCTTCGCTCATCGGAGCGAAACCGCGATCACCCGCAGCCTCGACGGCGTTGTGCCGCTTGCAGGCCGCCTGCTGATCGCCCCCTTGTTCCTTCTCTCCGGAGTTGCCAAGCTCGGAGCGGCAGAAAGCACCATCGCCTGGATCGACGCCACAGGCCTGCCCTTCGCGACCCTTGCCTATCTCGGGGCGGTCGCTCTGGAAATCGCCGGCGGCATCGCATTGATCGCGGGTTACAAGACACGCTACGTCGCTGCGGCACTGGCCGTTTTCTCGCTTGCCGCTGCGCTGATCTTCCACAACGCGATCGGCGACCAAAACCAGTTCATTCACTTCTTCAAGAACGTCAGCATCGCGGGCGGCCTGCTGCAGGTCGTCGCCTTCGGCGCCGGACGCTACAGTGTCGATGCGTTCCTCAGGAAGTCCTGACCGCGTTTCCCGGATTCCATAAACCCCACCACGCTTGACGGCTTCCGCTCACACCGGAAGCCGTGCGCGTTTCCAGAGGCGGTATCGCATGACCGATCCGGTCACGGCTGAAACCGGTTGGTATAAGGGGTTCAGTATTCCCCGACTTTCATGTCGGGCGAACACTCCTTCCCGTCGACTTCTCCGGTCACCGCCTGGCCGCAGATGGTCCTGCCGCGCTCGACATTGAAGCCCGGTTTTTCCGCCCTA
>Ga0207774_100049_pt1 | contig 126002 bp, 107 predicted proteins | sample TtaePargueraPR_13_FD_187754 | JGI IMG/M metagenome (GOLD analysis project Ga0207774, IMG submission 187754) | Aerobic enrichment media microbial communities from Bioluminiscent Bay, La Parguera, Puerto Rico - Tt and M2 (2) (SPAdes) | ecosystem: Environmental > Aquatic > Marine > Unclassified ... | reverse complement strand
GGTGTATCGGGCAAGCGGCGCAACGCTGCCGAGGGGCTGCTTTCCATCACCCGAAGGGCCGGTCTCCTTTGCCCGCTGACATCGTTGGATCGCACTTGTGGTGGGAAACACCACGGCGCGCAATCCGCCTCCTCAGCAGACAAGGGAGATCCGGTCAAATGGTGCTGACTTATCGCCCGATGCTCTAGATCACACCCGCCGCCCGGAGCCTGGCGATGCGGTCGGGAACGATGCCCGATGCCCTGAGCACGTCTTCCGTATCCGCGCCGAGCGCCGGCGGCGGGCTGAGCGGTGCAGGAGCTTTGCCGTCGGCGTGGAAGCTGAGGCCCGGCACATGGATCGGCTTGTCGCAGCCCGCGATCCGCATGACATGCAGAAGTTCCCGGGCGCGGACATGGTCCTCGCTCAGGATTTCGTCGAGCGTGCGAACCCGCCCCGCCGGCACGTCGAAGCGCGCGAGCAGGTCTTCCCATTCGGCAGCACTGCGGGTGAGAAACACGGCGTTGAGCTCGGCCCGCAGGCCGCCGGCGTTCCGTGTGCGGACGTCCGTGCTGTTCCAGCGCGGATCGGCGCAAATATCCGTCCGTTCCAGCGCCTCGCACAGTTTGAGAAACTGCCGGTCGTTGTTGGCGGCAAGCATCAGCGTTCCGTTCGCGGTCTCGAACGCGCCGGAAGAGGGACTGGCGCTCCAGGCCTCGTTGCCGTTGCGCGCGGGCATCCAGCCACTGGTCAGATGCTGGGTCATCAGCGAGGCCATGAGCAGGAGCGCGGTGTCGAGCATGGCGACATCGATCTGCACCGCCTCACCGGTGCGCTGGACCTCCATCAGTCCTGCCATAACCGCCAGCGCGGCATTCATGCCGGTCGCGTAGTCGACATAAGGCGCGCCGACCTTGGTCGGACCGTCGCCCGGCTGCCCGGTGGTCTGCATGATCCCGCACATGCCCTGGATGATGTGGTCATAGGCGGGCCTGGGGCTGAACGGGCCAGACTGCCCGAAGGCGGAGATCGAGCAATAGACGATTGCCGGATTGGCCGCGCGCACCGGGGCGAAGCCCAATCCCAGCCGGGCGGCGACGCCGGGCTTGAAATTCTCCAGAAAGACGTCCGCTCCGGCGGCAAGCTCCAGGACCAGCGCGCGGCCCTCGGGCTTTTTCAGATCGATGGTGACGGATTTCTTGGCGCCGTTCTGGGTCAGGTAGTTTGCCGACATTTTCTGCCGCGCGAGGTCCGGGTCGGTCCCGCCGTCGCGCGTCCAGTCGCCTTCTCCGGGTTTTTCGATCTTGATGACCTCGGCCCCCATCAGCGCCAGCAGATAGGTGGCGTAGGGTCCGGCGAGAACTTGGCTCAGATCGATGACGCGCTTGCCCTTGAGCGGCTGAAACATGATGACCTCTGGTCTCGCGTGATGAGATGGCGGGCCGGCGTGCCGGCCCGCAACGGTGGGCTCAGTTGGAGCCAGGGCCTGCGTTTTCCAGGATCTTCTTGTGCTTTTCGTAGGTGGAGTTCATCTCCGCATAGGCATCGTCGACACCCAGATACATGATCGGAATGTTCGCGCTTTCCGTGATCTTCATGAAGTTCTCGTCGGTTTCGGCCGCTTTCAGCGCCGCGGCCAGCTTGTCGAGGACCGCGCGCGGCGTGCCTTTCGGCAGGATCAGCGTGGTGCGCGTGTCCATGGCGAGCGGATAGCCGTCTTCCTCGATCGTGGCGACATCTGGCGCCGAGGGCTGGCGGAAGGTGGTCAGCGCCGAGATGGTTTTCAGCTCGTCCGGATTGCGGAAATGGATGCCGCCGGAAAAGGCCAGTTCCACCTGACGGCCCAGAAGGGCGTTCAGCATTTCGCCGCCGCTTTTCAGCGGCACGATGTTCACGTCCAGCCCCTCTTTTTCCGAGATGGCATTGATATACATGCGCGCTTCCGGGCTGAGCGCACCGTAGCTCGACCCCGGGTGCTCCTTCGCCCAGGCGATATATTCGGGCAGTGTGTCGAACGGTGCGTCCTTATGGGTCGCGAGCCCGACCTGATAGGCCGTGATCATGCCCGCATACTCGAAATCGCCGGGCTTGAAGTTCACCCGGTCCATGATGAACGGCGCGGAGTTGATCACCGAATTCGAATGAAACAGGAGGGTCTGCCCGTCCGGTTTCGCCTTGCTCAATTCATAAGCCGCGAGCGATCCGCCGGCGCCGGGCATGTTGACCACGTTGATCGGCACGCCGAGCTGGCCGGACATGACCTGTGCCGCGGCGCGCGCCACGAGGTCGGTCTGGCCGCCCGCACCGTATCCGACCAGCATGGTGATTGGGCCGGACGGATAGCCGTCCGCCGCCTGCGCCGGCAATGAACCGGCGGTGACGGCCACGGCAAGTCCGAGCGCTGCGCCCAGCAGGCCGCGTTTGGTGAATGTCTTCATGTTACGATCCTCCCTTGTGATCCGAGGCGATATCCGTTCTTGGGGCCGGTCCGCGTTCGCCTGGCGCGGAGGGCATTTGCGGGCGTTTCCAGCGCCCGATCCACCACAGGGTCGCGACTGTCAGCACAAGGAAGACGATGGCGATCGGGTGGTGCAGAAGATTGACGGCGTTGTGGTCGAGCAACTGGATGGACTGGCGGAAGCTGAATTCCAGCTTGGGACCGATCACGAAGCCGATGAGAAAGGTGACGAAGGAAAAGTCGAGCTTGCGGGCGAGATAGCCGAACAGCGCGAAGAACAGCATCACGTAGATCGAGAAGATGCTGCTGGTTTCCATGTAGGCGCCCACGCAGCAGAGCAGCAGCACGCCCGGAATGATGAGCCGCATCGGCACGCGGATGATCTTTGCGAAGAGGCTCTGGCAGGTGTAGCCGATGACCAGCATCACGACGCTGGCAAAGAGCATCGCCGCGTAAACATCAGCCACCAGCCGGGGCTGCTGCTGGAACATCAGCGGACCCGGCGTCAGGCCGTGCAGGATGAAGGCGGCGATCAGGATGGCGGCGATCACGCTGCCCGGAATACCGAGCGCGAACAGCGGCACGAGGCTGGAGGGCACGACCGCATTGTCCGCGCTTTCGGCCGCGGCAACTCCTTCGATCATGCCGGTGCCGAATTTCTCCGGCGTTTTCGACAGGCGCTGGGTCATGCCGTAGGACAGGAACGATCCCACACTGGCGCCGAGACCGGGCAGGATGCCGATCAGCGAGCCGACCAGCGTGCCGCGCGCGATCACCGGAGCGCAGCGCCGCCATTCGGCACGTGTCACGACATTGTCCCCAGGGTTGCTGCCCTTCGAAATCGCTTCGGTCTCGACGTCGAGCCGTTTCAGCTCTCCCGCCTGGATGAACATTTCCGCCACCGCAAGCATGCCGATGGCCATCGGCACGAGGGAAATGCCGTCATCCAGTTCCAGGAGGCCGAAGGTCATGCGGGGAATGAAGGTTTCCCCTTCAAGACCGATGGTCGCGAAGAAGATGCCGAAGGCGGCCGCAATCAGCCCCTTGAGCATGGACCCGCCCGACAGTCCGCCGATGAAGGTCAGCGAAAACAGCAGGATTGCGGCGAGTTCGACCGGTCCGATAAGCAGCGCGTAATGCGCAAGCGGGGCAGCCAGCACGATCAGGATCACCGTGGAGAAGAAATCCCCGATCACCGAGGCGAAGAGACCCATCTTCAGGGCTTTCTGCGCTTTGCCCTGGCGCGCGAGCGGATAGCCGTCGAGTGCCGTTGGGGCGGAGGAGGGTTCGCCCGGCGTGTTGAGCAGGATCGCCGAGACGGCGCTGCCGGCAGCGCTTCCCTTGGCGATGCCGATCAGCATGCCCAAAGCGGCGACCGGCTGCAGATAGAAGGTCAGGGGAATTGAGACGGCCACGCCGGTGGCCTTGCCCAGTCCGGGGATCGCGCCGAGGACATAGCCGATGGTCACGCCGGCTGCGACCCAGAACATTGTCACCGGGTTGAGCACGTCCATGAAACCGAGAGCCAGATAGTCCATGCCGCCTCACACGATCGCGGTGCCGAGCACCTTGTAGAAAAGCAGCCACAGCGCGGTCAGGAGCAGGGCGGGCATTGCAATCAGCGGGAGCGGCCGCCGTTCGCCGAGCGCGAGCAGCCCTCCGGCAACCAGCGCAAATCCGGCCGGCAGCGGACCGGTCAGCAGGTAAAGAACGATGGTGACCACGAAGAGCCCGCCGATCCTGAGCACCATGCGCAGATCGGCAAGGGTGATCGGCGAGGGGCCGTCGGCTCCGCCCGCGGACTTGAGATTGGTAACGACGAGGATCACGGACATGACCGCAATGGCGATCATCATCATGTTGGGCACGAGCCGGGTGGAGATCATGCCGGCCGGCGCCGGATCGATCTGCCACGGTATGACAACGAACAGCATGATCAGGCTGAACGCGGTCAGCACCATGCCGGATAGGACGTTCGCGCGTCGCATCTTTCCTCCCTTGGGTCCGCTGAAACGCTCCGTGCCTCGCGGGCAGGTGCCTTCCGGGGCCCCGCTGCCGTCCGCACGATCCTCCGACGTCGCACGGCAGTCTTTGCTTTTGCAAACAGCTAGACACGGTTATGTAAAAACAAATAGACCCAGTATTCTTTGAATGTGATAGAAATTTCTTATGAGCTTCTCGCCGCAGCATTTCGATCGTCTCCGTCTCCGGCACCTCCGGCTGCTCGAACTGATCGACCGCCACGGATCGCTGCGCGAGGTCGGCAAGATCCTGAATCTGACCCAGCCTGCCGTGTCGCAGATGGTCAAGGATCTCGAACTGGCGCTCGGGGCGACGCTGATCGAGCGGTCCGTGCGCGGCGTGGCGTTGTGCCCGGCTGGGAAGCTCGCCCTGCAACGGGCGCGGGCGGGACTGGCCACGTTCGACCATCTGGTCAGCGAATTGCGCGAGGACCGGGTGCTGACGCTGCGCATCGGAACCAATTCCGCGCTGATCCCGAACATTCTCCCGGCGGCTCTGCGCCGGCTCGGCGACATGAAGGCGGGTATCCGCTACCGGCTGCACACCGGCATCGTCAGCGACATGATGCACGAACTGGCCGAGGGCACACTCGATTGTTATGTCGGGCGCATGGACTGGGACCAGGTGCCGCCGAACCTTGCGGAAGGCCTGCGGTACGATCCCCTGACGCGGACCGGGCTGGTGCTGGCATGCCCGCTTGCGCATCCCCTGGCGAAGAGGGCCGGGCTAGAGGCTTCCGATCTTGCCGGGCAGCAATGGGCCCTGCCGCCCCACGATTCCAGCAACCGGCTCGTGCTGGAGACCGGCCTGCGGAACCTGGGGCTGGAAGCGCCGGTTTCCGAAGTCGAGGTGGCTGCCGATCCGGCCGCCCTGATCCACCTTGCGCGTGAACTGACCCTGATCACCTGCGTTCCGATGCTGGCCCTTGAGGCGCATCTGGCCTCCGGACAGTTCCGGGTTCTGAACGTGCCGGAACTCGACCTGCCGCCGATCCGGATCGGCTTCGTGACCCTGAAGGAACAGGAAGACATTCCGCCGCTGCAGGACTTCCGGCAGGCGCTGATCGAGGTGACGAAGGGAACCGTCGTGCAACAGTTATAAGCTGCCTTTATCACATTGAAGAAATATTCGACTGTTTGTTTGAGGAAGAGCGGGTCTAAATGCAGGCGGCCCGGATAGAGTAGGCCGTCATTGAGGAGTTAACCGTTGCACCGGTTTGAACAGATTTGTTCAGGATCGGTCCATGAACCGAAATGGACTTCGCCGGTACATCGGTTAAACCCTCGCGACGACCTGGGACAGAACTGGAGGAATTCGTGACCATCGATCTCACTGACAAGGTAGCCATCGTGACCGGAGCGGGCCGCGGGCTGGGGCGTGAACATGCGCTTGCGCTGGCCGCGCGCGGGGCACGGGTGGTCGTCAACGATATCGGCGGATCGGTGGACGGTGCCGGCGCGAGCGAAGATGCGGCGCAGGCCGTCGTGCGCGAGATCGAACAGGCGGGCGGGGAAGCGATGGCCAATACGGCTTCCGTCACCGACTACGATCAGGTCGAGGCGATGGTGAACGAAGCCACCCAACGATGGGGGAGCGTGGACATTCTTGTCGCCAATGCGGGCATTCTGCGCGACAAGACCTTCGCCAAGATGGATCTCGCCGATTTCCGCGCGGTTCTCGACGTCCACGTGATGGGAACGGTGCATTGCGCGAAGGCGGTCTGGGAAGGCATGCGCGCGCGCAATTACGGGCGGCTGATATTCACCACGTCCTGCAGTGGCCTTTACGGCGGCTTCGGGCAGTCGAACTACGGCGCGGCCAAGATGGCGATCGTCGGATTGATGAACACGCTGGCGCTGGAAGGCGCGAAATACGGCATCCGCGTCAATTGCCTGGCGCCGAGCGCGGGAACGCGCATGCTCGAGGGCCTGATGCCAGAAGCCATGCTTGAGGCGCTTTCCCCGAAACTCGTCAGCCCCGCCGTGGTGGCGCTTGCGTCCGCCGATGCGCCGACCAAGACCGTCTTGTGCGCCGGCGCCGGAAGCTTCGAGGCGGCACAGATCACCCTGACCCGGGGCGCCTATCTGGGCGACGGCGACAGAGTCGCCGAAGCGATCCTGGAAAGGATGGACGCGCTGACGGATGCCGACGGCCAGATCGTGCCCAAGGACAATTCCGCCCAGGCGACCCACGAGCTGCGTCTTGCCGGGTTTAGCCAGGAGACCGCCTGACGGGCACACCGGCTGCGGAACATTTCAAGGAACTTCAATGATCAACACGGCTTACGATCTGAAAGCGCTCGCAGCCGAGGCAGGCACGGAGATCGGTGTCTCGGACTGGTACCGGCTCGATCAGATCCGCATCGATGCCTTCGCGCGCATCACAGAGGATATGCAGTATATCCACACGGACCCGGAGGCCGCGGCCGATACGCCTTTCGGCGGCACGATCGCGCACGGCTATCTGGTGCTGTCGATGCTGTCCTCGATGTATCACGAGGTGATCGGCGACATCGCGGGAACGTCGATGTCAATGAACTACGGCTTCAACGCGGTCCGCTTTCTGGCCCCTGTGCGGGCCGGCAAGCGTATTCGCGGTCGGTTTGCCCCGAAAGGCGTCGAAGCCCGCGGGTCGGGGCAGTCGAAACTGACATTCGCCGTTACGGTCGAGATCGAGGGCGAAGACAAGCCCGCGCTCGTTGCCGAGTGGATCGTTCTCGTCCAGTAACGCACGTCCGGCCGGCCGTTCAACGGTCCGACGACAAGCGTCAGACGGTCTTGTGGCGGGCGATCGCGCCACGCTCGATTGCGGCGACTGTCAGCTTGTCCAGGCGGAACCGGTCGCGCAGGAGCTGCAGGACGCGCAATTCTTCCTTGTGGACTTCCAGATCCGCGGCCGCCACCTCGACGGCAAGCGCGTAGGCCGTGTCGTAAAGCTTCGCCGGCAGCACATCGCCGACCAGTTCCAGCACCAGGGACAGGCCGTTGTCCTCCTGGAGAATGTCTCCGCAGCGCTGGGCTGCCGGAATGATCCGGTTGCCGTCATAGTCCTTGAACACGGGCAACATCTTGATCATGTCGCCGATCGTGGCCAGCTCGTTGTCGGTCATCGAATTGTCCGACGCCGAGACGATGACCATGATGTAGATAAGGGCTTCCTGAATGCTGATCGGCTCATTCTTAGACACTATTCAATCTCCAGTGGCGCCGGTTCGAAGGCAAATCGAAGGCCCGGTGTAATGCCTTGACGCTGAAGCTTCAAGTCATGGACCTACGACATGTGATTGCACATGAATGCGGGTTGATCTAGTGTCGCGCCGCAGCGGCCGGCCAGAGGGCATCAGCGCTTGCCGGACCTGCACTCAAATCCATCCAAAACCAAAGAACGATATTCGAAAATGACCGACCAATCCCTGCCTCCGCTTGACCTTTCGCAAGAGTTTGTCGAGGCGGCCCGGAAATCGAAAGCCTGGCCGTTCGAAGAAGCGCGAAAACTGGTTAAACGGATCGAAAAGCGGGATCCCGCAAAGCCGGTCCTTTTCGAAACCGGCTACGGCCCGTCCGGCCTGCCGCATATCGGCACCTTCGGCGAGGTGCTGCGCACCACCATGGTGCGCACCGCCTTCCGCCTGCTGACGGAAGACAAGATCCCGACAAGGCTCCTGTGTTTCTCCGACGACATGGACGGCATGCGCAAGATCCCGGAAAACGTGCCGGACCGTGCGGCCCTGGAGCCTTATCTGCAGATGCCGCTGTCTGTCGTGCCGAACCCGTTCGGCGGCGATTATGAAAGCTTTGCCGCGCATAACAATGCCATGCTGCGCCGGTTCCTGGACACGTTCGGCTTCGATTACGAATTCGCGAGCGCGACCGAATACTACAAGGCGGGCAAGTTCGACGAGGTCCTGATCGAGGCGACGGAAAAGTACCGCAAGATCATGGACGTCATGCTGCCGACCCTCGGCGAGGAACGCCAGGCGACGTATTCGCCGTTCCTGCCGATCTCGCCGACCTCCGGCCGAGTGCTCTATGTGCCGATGAAGCATGTCAACCCCCAGGAAGGCACGATCACCTTCGAGGACGAGACCGGCGAGGACGTCACCATGTCCGTCACCGGCGGCAAGGTGAAGCTGCAGTGGAAGCCGGATTTCGGCATGCGCTGGGCCGCGCTCGACGTCGACTTCGAGATGTTCGGCAAGGACCACATGACCAATGCGCCGATCTACGACAAGATCTGCAATATTCTTGGTGGGCAGGCGCCGGAGCATTACGTCTACGAGCTGTTCCTGGACGAGAAGGGCGAGAAGATTTCCAAGTCCAAGGGCAACGGCCTGACCATCGACGAATGGCTGACCTACGCCTCGCCGGAAAGCCTCGCGCTCTACAACTACCAGAAGCCGAAGACCGCGAAGAAGCTCTATTTCGACGTCATCCCGAAGGCGGTGGACGAATACTACACCTTTGTCCAGAAATACGATCAGATGCCGGTGGAGCAGAAGCTGCAGAACCCGGCCTGGCATATCCACTCCGGCAATATTCCGAAGATCGACATGCCGGTGCCGTTTGCCATGCTCTTGAACCTTGTTTCGGCCTCCAACGCGGAAAACAAGGACGTGCTCTGGGCCTTCATCTCGCGCTACGCTCCGGGCGTGACGCCGGAAAACCATCCGGAACTGGATGCTCTTGTGGGCTACGCCATCCGCTACTTCGACGATTTCGTCAAACCGGCGAAGTCCTTCAAGGTGCCGGACGAGGTGGAGAGACAGGCGCTGGAACAGCTCGATGCGAAACTGGCCTCCCTGCCGGCGGATGCGGACGGTGTGGCCATCCAGGATGCGGTCCTCGACGTCGCGCGCGCCGTCGAGCGCTATCAGGATCCGTCCAAAACGGGCCCGGACGGCGGGCCGGGCGTATCGGTCGCCTGGTTCTCCGCGCTCTACCAGCTTCTGCTCGGTCAGGAAAAAGGCCCGCGCTTCGGCTCCTTCGTGGCGCTTTATGGCATTGCCGAGACCCGCGCCATGATCCAGAAGGCTCTGGAAGGAAAGCTGGCTGCCTGAGCCGCAGGATAGCCTGGCATTCAAAGAAGAGGCGGAGTGGAGGTCACTCCGCCTCGATTTGTTTCTGATGCAGGCTTATGAGCTCTGAAGCGATCGTTCGAGCGAGCGGATCCATTGTTGGCTTGAGAGCCTACTTCGCTTCCCCGAAGTACTCGACACCGGCCCTTTCGCCGTCGGCCCAGACTATATGGCCAAGGCGCTCCTTGCCTTCGTAGTGGATGCTGACGGTTTTACCGGGTGCGCTGCCTTTGAGGCCGTTCACGGCGATCCCGCCCCGCGAAACATTGTCCACCTTCACGGCCTGGCTGGTGTCGTCGAGACGGACTTCAGCGGAACCTGAGACCTCGTGGCGCGGATACTTGCGCTGTTCGATGTCTTTCAGTTCATCATCCATGGCCGCAGCCAATTTCGTCAGGCCCTCGAGCACCTGCTTGCTCGCCGTGTCCAGGTCGACCAGAGCGGCGAAGGCTTCGGATTTCCTGCCTTGCTCGGCGGCCGCCAGGGCCCGGTGGCCGGCGTCGTGAACCGCCTTGTGCGGGCCGACCAGGTCTTTGAAGACAGGATGGGCGCGCATTTTTTCGTTCTTGATGCCGTCATACCATTTGCCCAGGCGACAGTGGTGGTGATCGGGCATGGTGGCGGAGCTCCAGTCATCCTGGCCGGTCACCGTGTCCACGACCCGTTTCTTGAACTGGACGTGGTCGATCCTGGCCATTTCGCACAGGGATTTGGCGGAGTCCGCCTGGAAGAAGGCCTTTGCGGTTTCTGTGAAGTTGTTGTTGCTGCCTCTCAGTACCTTTTGCATATCGGTGAGCTGCAGGTCGGTATTCCGGTTGGACTCGGCTACATTCGAGACATTCTGCGCGATTTCATGGCTGGCTTCCTTCTGCTGATGCAGGATCTCGGTGATCTGCGTCACGCGTTCGGAGACATTGCCGACCATCTGGTCGATCGAATGCATGATATCACTGGCCGAGCCGATCGCCTCCTCGCCGGTTTTGATGGCAAGGTCGGAACTCTGGATCGCGGACTGGATGGTTTCCATGCCCGAGGTCAAAGCATCGATGCGCTGGGCGATGTCCTCGGTTGCCTTGCCGGTCTGGGAGGCAAGCGTCTTGACTTCGGACGCAACCACGGCGAAGCCCTTGCCGGCTTCTCCGGCTCTGGCCGCCTCGATGGTGGCGTTCAGGGCCAGCAGATTGGTCTGATCGGCAATCGACTGGATAACCGACAGAAATTCGCCGATCTGGGACGCGGCTTCATTCAGGTCCGCGAGGCTGCTTGAGGTCTGGCGGGAGGTTGCCGAAATATCGTCGATGGCCTTGGACACCGCCGTCATCTTGGTCAGGCCGTCCTTTGCGGCACCGTTTGTCTGAACGGCTTCTTCTGCGGCGCCTTCGCTGTTTTCGGAGATCTGTCCGATGGAGGCGACAAGCTCGTCTGCGGCTGCTGAAATCGACTGGCCGTTTTCATTGGCCTCCTGAGTGTTCCGCGACATGAGCGCCATCGATACGACAAGCTCGTTGAGCTCGCAGATCGAATTGGCGGTCGCGCGGAGGTTCTGCAGCCCCACCGTTTCCTGTTTTTCCATCTCTTCCAGACGGCGCTGTTCGGTTTCGAAAGCCCGCTGCGCCATCACCATGTCCAGAAAGAAACGGGTGACGACGGATTGGAGCGCCTCGATTGTGGCGCTCTGCGAGAAGCGGTGCTTTTTGACGATCACCGGGATCGCCTCGTTGAGCATCCGGCCAAAGGCGGACATGAGCCATTCGGCTCTCAGCCCGATCCGGGTGTGCGCCCGGCCGATCCGGGCCGCCTGGCCGATGAATTCCAGGTCGGGTTCGTTGTTGAATATATACTGCCAGTGTTTTGTCTGTGCGTTTTTCAGAGGCGACGTATCGTTCTGATTGGCGCCCATCTTCTGGCGCAGTTCCTCTTGGGCAAGAAGGTCCGTGTAGAAGCGGTCGAGAATTTCCGGAAGGGCCGGTTCCAGGGTTTTCCATGCGCGCTGAGCGGAGCTGACACTGCTTCCGTCCCTGGACATAAAGGCAAGATATTTTGCGATATTGTCAGTTTCTACAGTATTCTTTTGAGAAATCGCAGCCATTTTTCTTCTGTCCCGCGGAATAGTGGTAAGCTTCGATGTATTCTCTGCTGGGTAAGTAAAAATTGTTCTAATTATGAGGGATTTTAGTTTAAGTATTCATGCTTATATAATTTTGATGATACATGTAAGAAATCCGAATGTATCTTCAGTAAACAAGCGAAAATATGAAATTTCTGTCGAGGGGGGAAGCCGGGCCGGCCTGTTTCAGCTCGCGAATATTGACGACTGCGCGGCCGGATTTAACGGAGGTCGGTATCAGGCTCGAAAGGGAAGGGGGCTTCCGGTTCCGGCTGTTCCGAATCCACCGGCTGGCTCCATTCCACGATCTGCTGTTCCAGATCCTCAAGACCTGGCAGAGCCGCAGTCGCATCGTTATCCCAGCCGGATTTGGGAAGTACGTTGAGCCATTCCGATTGCCATTTGCCGATTTTTCGTTCCTTGGCCTTGCGGGCCAGTTCTGCGAATTGAGTCGGGGCGTCGGGAGTTGGGTCCGCCCAGCCGTAGCGGACCAGCCGCGCACTGAGATCGATCTGGCCGCGTTTGCAGGTTCCGAGGATCTGCCCCGGACCGAGCTCCTCGATCTTCTCGCAGGTGATCTTGAGCTGCCGTATCAAGCCTCTCAGAAAGGTTCTCGCCCGTGTGCCGCAGGGCCAGCTTCCACCGAGCCGCGACACGCAGGTCTCGTCGATAGCGAGGGGCTTGATGTAGGCGAGCGTGACGACCAGCCGGTCGGACTTGATGCGTCCGCTGTCCAGAACCTGGACGCGCGTCAGTTCGAGCGGTCCGTCGGGAATGGGTTCCACCGGCGGGTTCTTGAGTTCCAGATAGGCTTTCGACGGCTCGACCCGTGTCAGGTGACCGCTGACCTTCGGCGCCGATACCCCTTCCGGAGAAACGTTGCGAATGTCGGCGGGAAGCGGCGCTGCAGCGGCCGTTTCCTGTTCCGGGGTCTGCACGGCGCCGGTATTCCCCGAGCTGGCTGCGGCTTCTGTCGCGTTGCGGGCAGACGGCAATAATGCCACCGCTTGCCGCCTGGAGATTTCGGGCGGGTCTGCCAGCAGCAGCCAGCCGACCAGGCCGCCGGAGACGGTCAGCAGAATAGCAGGCACCAAAAATGGCCGAAGCTTCATTCCAGGGTCTCGCTGTTGTTGGCCACCATGATCATACCGCCTGCCGGTCCATTTGCCGAATATGCATTGCCGGCTGCTTTTCCTGCCATATTCCCAAACATCCTGCAAAGACCGGTTACCGCTTCTTGTCCGGCCGATATCCTTTGAGTAGTGTCCCTGCCGGTCGAAGCCCGCCGCGAATCCGGCGGACGGGTCACAGTTGAAATAGGAATGGAACCGGGCAAACGCATGACGTTGATATTCAAAATCGTTCCGAGATCGCTTTGGCAGGAGGCGGCCGGCGCGGATGTGTTCAAGGGCGCTCCAGTCGATCTGGCGGACGGTTTCATTCATTTTTCCACGGCGGACCAGGTGCGCGAAACGGCCCGGAAGCATTTTGCCGGCCAGCCGGATCTGCTGCTGGCCGCGTTTGAGGCGAATGCTTTCGGCGACGCGTTGAAATGGGAGCCTTCGCGCGGCGGGGACCTCTTCCCGCATCTCTATGACGTCTTCCGGCCGGCCTCCGCTCTTTGGGTGAAGGATCTGCCATTGGCGGCCGACGGGTCCCATGCGTTTCCGGAACTCGGCCGATGACCCTGCCCTGGCTTGAAAACGCAGCGCTCAAGGGGCTGCAGTGTCTGGATGGGGAAACAGCCCACCGCCTGACGGTGCTGGCATTGAAATCCGGTCTGCTGCCGGGCCGCAAGATCCCTCCGGATCCGCGCCTGGCCGTGAAACTCTGGGACCTGACTTTTCCCAATCCCGTCGGCATGGCGGCCGGGTTCGACAAGAACGGCGAGGTTCCCGACGCGCTGCTTGGGCTGGGTTTCGGGTTTACGGAAGTCGGCTCGGTCACGCCCCGACCGCAGACCGGCAATCCGCGTCCGCGCGTGTTCCGCCTGCCGGCCGATCAGGGGGTCATCAACCGCTACGGCTTCAACAACGAAGGCCATGCGGCGTTGCGCCGGCGTCTGGACGCCCGGCCGCGCCTCACCGGCATCGTCGGCATCAATATCGGCGCCAACAAGGACGCCGAGGACCGCATCGCCGACTATGTCTCGGGTGTTTTCGCCTTTGCCGACATGGCCTCCTATTTCACCGTCAACATCTCTTCGCCGAACACGCCGGGTCTCAGGGACCTCCACGCCCGTTCCGAACTCGCCGAACTTCTCACCGGGGTCATTTCGGCACGGGACGAATGCACAGGAAAATTCGGCCGCCACGTTCCAGTGCTTCTCAAGATCGCGCCGGACGTGACCGATGAGGATCTTAAAGACGTTGTCGAAGAGGTGCTGGCCAAGAATGTCGATGGCCTTATCGTCTCCAATACCACTATCGGCCGGGAGGGCTTGAGCGGTTCGGGGCCCGCGGGAGAAACCGGCGGGTTGTCCGGCCGGCCCCTGTTCCGCAAATCCACCATCGTGCTCGCCCGTGCGCGCAAGCTTGCCGGTCCCGACCTGCCGATCGTCGGCGTGGGCGGCATCGACAGCGCCGAAACCGCCTGGACGAAGATAACCGCCGGCGCCGATCTCCTGCAGCTCTATTCGGCGATGGTCTTCAAGGGACCTGCTCTGGTCGGCGAGATCCTCTCTGGCCTGTCCGCCCGGCTCGACGCGCAAGGGTTTTCTTCTCTGCGGGAGGCGAGGGATGCGAATACGGAAGCCTGGGCGTCCGAGACGGCCTAGTCTCAAACGGCGGCGAATGTCTCCGCGGCCCGCTTCCGGCAAGCGGCGAGCAGGGTGAGGCCGCGCAGACCCAGGAACAGCTCCAGCGCAAGCCAGAGCCCGTGATTGCCGAACAGCGGAAAGAGCGTGTAATAGGCGGCGAGAAAGGCCGCGAGCGACAGGAGCATCATGTTGCGCATGGTCCCGGACCACGTCGCGCCGATGAAGACGCCGTCCATCTGAAAGGCGAGCACGCCCAGGAGCGGCGCCAGGATGGCCCAGATCAGGTAGGTAGCGCCGAGCGCGCGCACTTCGGGCGACGTGGTCATGAAGGCGATCAGGGCCGGCCCGAAAACGGCGAAGATAACGGCAAGGCCTCCGGCGAGCGCAAAGCTCCAGATCGCGGTCAGCTTCAGCGTCCGGTCGAAGGCCGGCCGGTAGCGGGCGCCGACCGCCCGTCCCGCAAGCTGCTCGGCAGCGGTCGCGAGCCCGTCGAGAAAATATCCGGAAACCAGGATGAATTTTTCGAGCACCGCGTTCGCAGCCAGAACCGCGTCTCCCTGATCCGCCGAGCGGGCTATGAAGAAGGCATAGGCGTAGAGCAGGGCGAAGGAACGGATCATGATGTCCCGGTTGACCGTCATCATCCGCACGAGCAGACGGCGGTCGAAAACCACGGCCAGGGGTGGCCAGGCGGCTCTTTTGATGCTGGCGACGATCAGCGCGAGGCCAAGAGCCGTCGCCGCGGTTTCGCTCAGGACCGTGGCGAGCGCGGCCCCTTCCACGCTCCAGTCCAGCCCGATGACGAACCAGATGCTGAGGGCGATGTTGAGCCCGTTCAGGAAGAGCTGCAGGATCAGTCCGGTCCCCGCGCGGCCGAGGCCGATGAACCAGCCGAGGATGGCATAGTTGGCAAGCAGGAAGGGCGCGCTCAGGACCCGGACGTCGAAATAGCGCGTCGTCGCGCTCTGAACCTCGGCGCTGCCGCCGAGAAACCACAGGCCGGCCTCGCGCACCGGCGTGTGGAACAGGATGACCGCCAGGCCGCCGATGGCCGCGAGCACGAGGGCCCGAAGTAGCGTCGCCTTGATTTCGACTTCGTTGCGGGCACCCAGGGCCTGGGCGGTCAGCCCGGTCGTTCCCGACCGCAGGAAGTTGAACGTGGTGAACACCAGGTCGAAGATGATGCCGCCCATGGCGATCCCGCCGAGCAGCGCCGCATCGCCCAGCCGCCCGATCACCGCCATATCGACGACACCGAGCAGCGGCGTCGACAGGTATCCGAGCGTCATCGGCACGGCAATGGCGAGCACGGAACGGTGGGTTACGGCAAATGCTAGTCTCGACGGATCGCCGCTGGCGTTGGCTTGGGACATGAATGGCTCACAATGAACGGCAGATCTTCTTGTCGGGCTTCCGCTCTTGCGTCAATCGTTTTCCCCGCATACCGGGTATTCGGGGATGCCGCCGTTTGTATGCGGACTGGAAATCGAAATGGATGTCGGGACGGAAAAGCCGCCTTATAGTGCGCGCCATGCACCTGCCGATCGTTCACCATCCGGCCTATTGTGCCGATTTGCCCGCCAATCACCGGTTTCCGATGGACAAGTTCCGCGCGGTCGCGGATCTGATCCGCAAGGAGGATCTGCTTGAGGGCCGGGCCTTCTTCCGCCCGCGGCCGGCGCCCTTCGAATGGGTCGCACTGGCGCACGATCCGGCCTATGTGGATCAGGTGTTCAGCGCCAGGGTGCCGGAAAGAGTCGCCCGCGAAATCGGCTTCCCGATGCGCGAGGACTTTGCCCTGCGGGCGCGCTGCGCGACGGGGGGAACCGTGCTGACCTGCTATCTGGCGCTCGAGCACGGGCTCGCCTGCAACACGGCCGGCGGCAGTCATCATGCCCGGCGGGCGCACGGGGCGGGGTTCTGCGTCTTCAACGACGTGGCTGTCGCCGTCAGGGTGATGCAGGCCGACGGCGCGGTGCGCAAGGCGCTGGTGATCGATCTGGATGTGCATCAGGGAGACGGTACCGCGGATATCTTTCAGGGCGATCCGGACGTTTTCACGTTCTCGATGCATTCGGAACGGAATTATCCGGTTCGCAAGATTCCCTCGCATCTCGACATCGGCCTGCCGGATGCGACCGGCGACGCCGCCTATCTGAAACGGCTGCAGGAAACGCTGCCTGGGCTTCTCGAACGCGAAGGCTGGGACATTGTCGTCTACAACGCGGGTGTCGATCCTTACGAAAACGACCGCCTGGGCCGTCTGGCCCTGACGCGCGAAGGGTTGCGCCGCCGCGATCTCTACGTGATCCGGACGGTCTCGGCCGCCGGCATCCCGCTGGCAGGCGTGCTGGGCGGAGGCTATTCAACAGATATCGACGAATTGGCCGACCGGCATCTGACCCTGCACCGGAGCGCGAAGGCCGTGTTTACCGGGGCCGTCCCATGGAGATGATCCGGGTCACCAGCCAGATCGGCACCACGACAATCGCGCCGATGAGCAGGTAGCTGCCGAGCCGCCCGATGGCATGGAACCCCATGTTCCACAGCCGTTCGAAGAAATCGATCACCATGTGAACGAGATCGATCGGGTCCAGGTTCAACGCCGACAGGACGATGCCGACCACGAACGACAGGAACACGAGCCGCAAAAGCACCTGGGCGGGGGACCCTCCCAGAAAACGGCTCAAGCCGGTGTCGGACATGTGTTTCTCCTGTTTGACGTGGGAACCGGGCTGCTTCCGGAAAGTTAGGAACAAACCCGTGCAATTACAATGTGGCGGTGCCGGGGAATCGGGGAAACCTGGCGGGATTTCGAAATATCGATAATTCTGCGGATTAATTACATTTGGTGGCGTAAATAGTAAAATTCTGTTCGTCTCAAGCCAAAGACACAGGAGACCGGTTCGGCTAATAAGCTCCTCAGGAAGGTGTAACCTGACGTTCGCGGCCCCCACAGCCGCTGATGTCGGCCCTTTCTCGACCTGAGGTGAATGACAGACGCCGGTCCCTCCTGTGCAGGGTACTGTGCCGGCAGACAAAACAACCACACCCAGGGGTGGCCCCACGCACCACGATTACGGACGATCCTTCGCTAAGCGCGCGTCCGGACGTCGCTGGCGCGCCACGGATGTCCTGCGGACACCCGGCAGGCAGGGATTCCTTTCTGGCACGGCGGCGGAAGCCCGAACCCGCCACCGTGCCGGAATTCTTCTGGATCGTTCCTGCGCCTTCATTGAGTGGCCGGCGGCCCGGTGCTGACCGGGCCGCGGCCGGTTACGCCGATCCCGTGAGACTGTCCAGTGCGCCGCCTTTCCCGAGCTGGGCGGGCGGCGCTTCCCGCACTTTCCTGGGCAACACGCCGAACCAGGACTTGACTGCCCGGGAGAAGGTGCTCAATTCGGAAAAGCCCAGCAGGTAGGCGATCTCCTTCATCGGCAGTTCCGTGCTGCGCAGATACCGCTCTGCCGCGGAGCGGCGGATTTCCTCGCTGAGTTTGCGGAAGCTCGTTCCTTCCTTTTCCAGAAGCCGTTGCACCGCCCTTTGAGACATTCCGAGCTTCGCGGAGATCTGCGGCAAGGTGCAGGCCCCGTTGGACAGGCTGGAGGCGACTTCGTTGGCGATGCGGGAAATGGGCGATTCGAGCTGGCCGAAGCGTTCCATTTCGCCCATCGCCGATTTCAGGATGATCTCGTAAAGATGGGCATCGTTGCGCCTGAGCGGACGCGACAGCAGCACGCGCGGGAAGGAAATCCGGTTATGCGACGCGCCGAATTTCAGCCGTCCCTGATATTTCTTCTGAAAGGCGGAGGTGTTCTTGGGAGGCGCGGTGGCCAGTTCGATCAGGATGGGCGGAACATGCATGTCGAGCGCATGTTCGAGCTGCTGGGTGGCCCAGCCGACGCGGGCGAACATGTTCTGCCGCCATTCTCCGCGCCCTTCCAGGATCGGCCATTCGACATAGCCGCTGGTTTCAGTCTCCTCAAACCGCAACCGGTAGGCATTGGAGCGGATCGGCATGTATTTCACCCAGGCCTGGCAGGCATCCCTCAAGGTCGGGGCGCAGGCGAACAGGTAATCGAAGATGGAAAAGCAGCCGATCTCGACATTGTTGAACAGGTCGAACATCACGGCATCGTTGCCCAGCATCTCGGCGACATGTTCGAACACGCCGTGCCAGGCGGCAATCGGCACGACCCCTTCGGGATCCTCGACACTGGACAGATCAAAATTATAGAGACGCGCGATCTGAGACCAGTCCAAATTCTCATTTGAACAGATATCACGCAGGACCCGGAAAACGTCCGCGCGCGCCCATTCGCCTTCTAGCGACATCCATTTCTCCAGCCGGCCCGTGCACAATTGTTTTTTTGAACTGTGCATGAGGACGCAAGTTGGATCAAGTTTTGTCGCATTCTGCTAACAATTATTGCATATGTATTAGGCAGTATTGACGATGCCGCCTCCTGGAAGAGGCGGCATCCCTATTTGATTGTTCAGGCGGCATCTTTCTGTTTTTGCTCTGCGTGAGGCGGAAACCTGCCGTAGAAGGATTCGTTTTCCCGGGCCATGTCGCGCAGCAGCCGGTTGGGCTTGAAGCGCGGTCCCCATTTGCGGGTGAACTTCTTGCACAGTTCGACGAAGGCGGGCGTGCCCATCATGTCGATATAGCTGAGCGTTCCGCCCGAATAAGGGGCAAACCCGAAGCCGAGGATCGAGCCGACGTCGGCCTCGCGGACATCCGTCAGGCACTTCTCCTCGAAGATGCGCGCCGTCTCCAGCGCCTGCATCACCAGGAGCCGCTGTTTCAGCTCCTCGATGTTGAAGCTTTCCGCAGGCTTCGGCTGGCCGGTGACCTCCGGAATACCGGGCCACAGGCTCTTGTCCTTGCCCTTGTAGTCGTAGAAGCCCTTGCCGTTCTTGCGGCCGAAGCGCTCGCGCTTGACCACCATCTCCTCCAGGATGTTGTCGAGCGGGCCCTCGACATATTTCACGCCGAGATCCTTGCGGGTCGCCGAAACGATCTTCCAGGCAAGGTCCAGGGCGACCTCGTCGCCGAGCGACAGCGGGCCGACCGGCATGCCGGCCATCCTGCCGGCGTTTTCGATCATCGCCGCCGGAACGCCGTCGGCGAGCATCATCAGCCCCTCGCGGATATAGGTCATCACCACCCGCGAGGTGTAGAAGCCGCGGCTGTCGTTGACGACGATCGGGGTTTTCTTGATGGCCTTGATATAGTCCATGGCCATGGCGAGCGCCCGGTCGGACGTGCGCTTGCCGAGGATCACTTCCACCAGCATCATCTTGTCGACGGGTGAGAAGAAGTGAATGCCGATGAAGTTCTTCGGACGCTTGGAGGCCTGGGCCAGCGAGGTGATCGGCAGGGTCGAGGTGTTCGACGCGTAGATGGCGCGCGACTTCATCGCCGCTTCCGCCTTCTCGGTCACCGCCTTCTTGATCTCGCGGTCCTCGAACACCGCCTCGATCACCAGGTCGCAATCGGCGAGCGCGTCATAATCGACGGTCGCGTTGATCTTCGAAAGCAGCTTGGCCTTGTCTTCCTCCGTGCCGCGCCCGCGCTTGATCGCTTTCGTCATCAGCTCGTCGGAATGGGCCTTGCCCTTGTCGGCGGCTTCCTGGTCGCGGTCGATCAGAACGACGTCGATCCCGGCCTGTGCGGTGACATAGGCAATGCCTGCACCCATGAAACCGGCGCCGAGGATACCGACTTTCCGGATCTTGTTCGGGCGCTGGTCGGCCGGGCGGCGGGCCAGTTTGTTCAGCTCCTGCATGGAGACGAACAGCGAGCGGATCATGTTGGCCGCTTCCGGCGTCTGCAGCACCTTGGCGAAATACCGGCTCTCGACCTGAAGGGCGAGATCCATGGGCAGCTGCAGGCCCTCGACCACCGAATGCAGCAGGTAGCGGGCACCCGGATAATTGTCATAGGTCTCGCGGCGGTAGATCGCGTTCGCCGCCGGCCAGAACTGGAACCCGGCCGGGGAATAGACTTTGCCGTTCGGCAGCTTGTAGCCCTTCTTGTCCCAGTCCTTGACCGGATCGACACCGGCCTTGAGCAGCTTCTTCGCGGCCGCCACCAGCTTCTTCGCCGGAACGACGTCGTCCACGAGCTTCATCTGGCGGGCCTGCGGCGCGCGCAGCGTGCGGCCCTGAAGCAGGAATTGCAGGCCTTGCTGGGCATCGGTCATGCGCATGACGCGCTGTGTGCCGCCGGCGCCCGGGAAGAGCCCCACCTTGACCTCCGGTAGGCCCATTTTCAGGCCGTCGTCGACGAGGCGGGCGTGGCAGGCGAGCGCCAGCTCCGTCCCGCCGCCCATGCAGGTGCCGGCAACGGCGGCGACAAACGGTTTGCCGCAGGTCTCGAGCTTGCGGTAGGTCTGGGACAGCCTCCGGGAGCCTTCGAACAAAGCCTTCGCGGCAGCTTCGGCATCGTTGCCGCGCTTGACGTGAAAGTCCTTCAGAAGGCCTTCCAGCATGGTCAGGTCGGCACCGCCGGAAAAGGCGGATTTCCCCGAGGCGATGACAGCGCCCTTGATCGCTTCGTTACCGGCGACCTGGTCGACGATGGCGTCCAGTTCCTCCATGACGGAGAGATCGATGACGTTCATCGACTTTTCCGGCATGTCCCAGGTGATCAGGGCGAAACCGTCTTCATCGGTTTCCAGGGTGAAATTCTTGTAGCTCATTGAAAGTTCTCCTCAGGCCCCGGCCGTCTGCAAATGGGCGCGTTGGTCGGCGGCCGATTTGGTGCCTTCCACGACGACATCGCCGGTGTGCTTGGTTTCCATCGGCTCGAACAGCATGACCCAGCATTCCTCTGCCGCCAGCGGATTATGCTCGACGCCTTTCGGCACCACATGCATGTCGCCGGCCGTCAGGACGACGTCCTCCCGGTCCCGGTAGCGGATCGTCAGGCTGCCCTTGACGACGAAGAACAGCTCGTCCTCGTCCTCATGGTCGTGCCAGACGAATTCGCCCTTCAGCTTGGCGAGCTTGACGCTCTGGTTGTTGACGTCGGCCACGACGCGCGGCGACCAATAGTCGGTGATCTGGGCGAATTCCTTGTCGATGTTGCTGATCATGGCTCACATCCGTTCGATGATGGTCGCGGTTCCCATGCCGGCTCCGATGCACAGCGTGACAAGCGCCGTGTTCAGGTCCCGGCGCTCCAGCTCGTCCAGAACCGTCCCGAGGATCATCGCGCCGGTAGCGCCGAGCGGATGGCCCATGGCGATCGCGCCGCCATTGACGTTGACGGTTTGCGGATCGAGATCGAAGGCCTGCTGATAGCGCAGCACGACGGAGGCAAAGGCTTCGTTGATCTCGATGAGGTCGATGTCCTTCATCTCCATCTTGACGTTTTTCAGGAGCTTTTCGGTGACGTCGACCGGGCCGGTCAGCATCAGTGCGGGTTCGGAGCCGATATTGGCGAAGGCCTTGATGCGCGCTCGCGGCTTCAGGCCGCAGGACCGGCCGGCGGTGCTGGAGCCGATGAGCACCGCGGCGGCGCCGTCGACGATGCCGGAGGAATTGCCCGCATGGTGCACGTGCTTGATGGCTTCGATTTCCGGATGGGCCTGAATGCCGACAGCGTCGAAACCGCCCATGCTGCCCATCAGTTCGAAAGAGGGATTGAGCGCGGCAAGCGACTGCATGTCGGTCTCAGGCCGCATGTGCTCGTCGCGGTCCAGGATGGTGATGCCGTTGATGTCCTTCACCGGAATGACGGATTTGGAGAACCGGCCCTCGTCCCAGGACTTTCCGGCCCGCTTCTGGCTTTCAACCGCGTAGGCGTCGCAGTCGTCGCGCGAAAAGCCGTATTTGGTGGCGATCAGATCGGCCGAAACGCCCTGTGGCATGAAATAGGAGGGGACGGCGACCTGCGGCTCGATCGGCCAGGCGCCGCCCGACGCGCCGAGCCCGACACGGCTCATGCTTTCCACGCCGCCTGCCACGACCAGCTTGTGCTGGCCGGCCATGACCTGCGCGGAGGCCATGTTGACCGCGTCGAGGCCGGAGGCGCAGAAGCGGTTGATCTGCATGCCCGGAACCGACGTGTCGTAATCCGCGGCGAACACCGCCGCGCGGGCGATGTCGCCGCCGGCTTCGCCGACCGGATCGACGCAGCCGAGGACGACGTCGTCCACCTTGGCCGTGTCCAGACCGTTGCGGTCGCGGATCGCCTCCAGCGCGGTGGCCGCGAGGCGGACGGCGGGCACTTCGTGCAGCGCGCCGTCCTTCTTGCCGCGTCCGCGCGGGGTACGCACGTGGTCATAGATATAGGCTTCGGGCATCGGATCCTCCTAAAGATCAGATCGTCCTCACTTTGCCGGCAGGGGATGGCCGGGCATGAGGTCGTATGGATGTTTCCAGCCGGGCAGGGACTTGATCCGTGCCAGCCATTGGGTGACGTTCGGAAAGGCGGCGAGGTCGAGGCCGAGTTCGCCGTCATAATAGAGGTAGCTGCACAGGGAGAAGTCGGCCGATGTCGGCTTGCCGCCGATGGCGAATGCGTTGTCGCCGAAATGCTTGTCCAGGATGGAAAGCGCGGATTTCGATCGGCCGTCCAGCCATTTGACGACGTCCGTCTCGCCGGTCTTGACGAGCGTGCGCATGAAGCGCAGCGGGCCGAGCAGGCCGGAGATCTTCTGGTTGTCGAAGATCGTCCAGCGCAGGATCTCGCGGCGTTCGTCGTCATTGTCCCAGCCGAACTTGCCGAATGTCTCGAACAGATAGTCCATGATGACCGCGGACTGGGTCAGCACCTTGTCCTGGTGGACGAGCACCGGAACTTCGCCCATCTCGTTCAGGTTCTTGCGGAAGTCTTCCGAACGGGTTTCCCCGTTGAAGAAATCGACCCATTTCGGTTCCCAGTCGGCACCGCAGAGCTCCAGCATCAGGGCCACCTTATAGGAGTGGCCCGACTGCGCCATGCAATGAAGAACGTATTCAGCCATAACTTGAAAATCTCCCTGGCAAATCAGATCGGAGCGCGACTATAGCCGCCGGATCTGATTTGCGGGGTTCAAATTTGTTCAAGGCCTTCCGCCGCAACGGGCGTCAGAAAGCCTCCGCGCTGACCGACATCATGGTGTCCGACCCGGACGAGATCCGGGCAAGATGGGCGGCGGTTTCGGGGATCGTGCGTTCCATGAAGAAGGTGCCGAAGGCGAGCTTGTTTTCCAGCCACTCCGCCTTGTCGCCTGCGCCGGCCGCGAGCTGAGCCTTGATGGTCTTGGCGATCAGGGACCACATGTAGCCGAGGGCCGTAAGGCCGAAGAGATGCATGTAGTCGGTGGAGCCGGCTCCGGCATTGTCCGGGTTCTTCATGGCGTTGTTCATGAACCACATGGTCGCGGCCTGCAGGTCGTCCATGGCCTTCTTCAAGGGACCGGTGAAGGCGGCGAGGTCTTCATTGTCCTTGTGTTCCTTCAGGAAGGTATTGACCTCGTTGAAGAAGCTCATGATCGCGCGGCCGCCGTTGGCCGGCAGTTTGCGGCCGACCAGGTCGAGCGCCTGGATGCCGTTGGCGCCTTCGTAGATCATGGAGATGCGGGCGTCGCGGACGAACTGCTCCATGCCCCATTCGCCGATATAGCCGTGGCCGCCATACATCTGCTGGGCATTGACCGCGTTGGCGAAACCCGTGTCGGTCAGAACGCCTTTGAGCACCGGCGTCATCAGGCCCATCATGTCGTCGGAGAACTGCCTGGACTTCTCGTCGTCGGACCGGTGCGAGACGTCACCGTGAAGCGCGGTCCACAGCACCAGGGCACGTGCCGCCTCGTTGAAGGCGCGGATCGACATCAGCGTGCGGCGCACGTCCGGATGGACGATGATCGGATCGGCCGCCTTGCCCGGGTTCTTCGGGCCGGTGAGCGACCGGCCCTGCAGGCGGTCCTTCGCATAGGTGACGGCGTTCTGGTAGGCGACTTCGGACTGGGAGAGGCCCTGAACCGCGACGCCGAGGCGCGCTTCGTTCATCATGGTGAACATGGCGCGCAGGCCCTTGTTCTCCTCGCCGACGAGCCAGCCCGTGGCCTCGTCGTAGTTCATCACGCAGGTGGCGTTGCCGTGGATGCCCATCTTGTGCTCGATGGAGCCGCAGGAAACCCCGTTACTGTCGCCGACCGAGCCGTCCTCGGCCACATGGTTGCGCGGCACGACGAAGAGCGAAATGCCCTTGGTGCCTTCCGGTGCGCCTTCGATGCGGGCCAGCACCAGATGGATGATGTTTTCAGACAGGTCGTGTTCGCCGGCCGAAATGAAGATCTTGGTGCCGCTGATCTTGTAGGAACCGTCCGCCTGAGGAACTGCCTTGGTGCGGATCAGGCCGAGATCCGTGCCGCAATGGGGCTCGGTGAGGTTCATCGTGCCGGTCCAGGTGCCGGCGATCATGTTCGGCAGATAGGTCTGTTTCTGCGCGTCTGTGCCATGCAGGGTGAGTGCCGCGACCGCGCCCGCGGTCAGGCCCGGATACATGGCGAAGGCCATGTTGGCCGAGGAGGCGAATTCGTTGAAAACGGTTGCCAGCGTGTGCGGCAGGCCCTGGCCGCCATAGTCCGGATCCGCCGAAAGCGTGCCCCAGCCGTTCTCGCAGAAGGCCTGGTAGGCTTCGGAAAAGCCTTTCGGTGTGGTTACCGTGCCGTCGTCGTTGCGCATGCAGCCTTGCTGGTCGCCGGTCTGGTTCAGCGGCTGCAGCACTTCTTCGGCGAACTTTCCGCCCTCGCGCAGGATCGCTTCCACCAGGTCGAGCGGCGCGTCGGAGAAGCCCGGCAGGTTGGAATATCGTTCGTAACCGAACACGTCTTTCAGGAGAAAAAGCGTGTCGTCGACGGGCGCGGAATAGCTCGGCATGGAAATCCTCCCAGATCTGCCGTTTTTGTTTGACCTTACGTTTCCGTAAACGTCATGTGAGCTGTATATACGCGTCTTGAATTGCTTCGGCAAGTGGTATCCCAAGGGAAGGGATGGCAAAAAAATACGCCCAAAACGTGCTGATTGGAATGGTTTTGAGAGGCTCGGCACTCAGATTCGTGCGCAAGCTGTCCGTTTTCGATGAATTGCGCAGGGGAAGGTAATTACGGCGCCCAAGCCACCGGCGGCGTGAAAATGCAATCTTGAAACAAAAAACCGCCGGTCGTGAAACCGGCGGTTGAACTGGTTGCGGCTGTCCGCAAAGGGCTTAAGCCTCTTCGGCTTCCTTCTGCTTCAGCATGCCGGAAACGATCTCGACGGTGCGGGACAGTTCCTCGATCGCCTGCTCGATGTCCTTGCGCTGTTCTTCGAGAACCGCGATCTGCTCGTTGAACTTCGACAGGGCGACGCGCAACTGTGTGACCTGACCGTCGCGCAGGTCGTAGAGGTCGAGCATGTCGCGGATTTCGGACAGGGAAAAGCCGACGCGTTTGCCCATCAGGACCAGCTTGAGGCGCGCCCGGTCGCGGCGGTTGTAGACGCGGTTCAGGCCGTCGCGCTTCGGATTGAGCAGCCCCTTGTCTTCATAGAACCGCAATGTCCTGAGGGTGCAGCTGAATTCTTTTGCCAGGTCGCCGATGGTGAATTGGGTTTTTTTGGTGCTGTCGTCGGTCGCCGACACGACGTCCACAAGATCGTCTTCGTTGAGGATCGAAAGCGCTTCGCTCATAACAGGTCGTACTCTTTTTCAGCCGTTATCCGGCTCATCGTTGATATTGTTACGGTTTTACGAAACCGGCGCCGAAGATCGGTCTCCTGCGCGCTCGCAGGCGATGCGGGTCTATGCACAGTTGCCGTCCGGTTTCTTGCCGCCCTTTTAGCTTACGTTTGCGTTAAGGTCCAGTCACGTCACGTGCACGGGGGAAAAAACGTTAACGCCGTCGAGCGATTCGCCGGCGCTGCGTTGCCGGTTCCGGCGATATTCACTCGAAAACGGCGGCTTTTCGCATTTGGCAACGCCGATTAACGGCCTGTTTACCCTAAACCGACAAAGTCTATTAAAACGCTGCGCTTGTCCCGTCTTCGCCGGAAATAGGGCGCAGCCTGCTCCATCAGCGGCCTTAAGTGGCCGTAAGCCCAGGGTCAAGATATGCCGGCTTGGAAGAAACACGAGGCAGGACGCCGCGGTCGTGATGCGTATGAAAATGACGATTTCTACGAGTCCCCGCGCCGCGAACCCGCACGCAACCGGATCGAACGCTTGACACGCACGGCAACGGCACTCGGCGGCGGGTATGATGCCCGTTTAGAGGAGCGCGATGAGGATCTCGATGCCGTGGCTGACGAATTGGACCGGCTGCTGGCGGAAAACGAGGATTCTGCCGCGCCGCGCCACGGCGGCCGCAACGCCCGTCCGGCGCCGCGCCGCCGCGCCCGTGCGCGCGAATATACGCGGGATTCAGGACGCGATCCCGGTGTGGACGATGTGATCGGCGCTCTGGAGCGTCTGGACGAGCAGGTGCAGGATCTGGCCGGCGACGACTATCGCGACCCTTATTCCGCACCGTCGCGGCCGAAGCGGCAGCCGGGCCGGTATGCGATCGACGCCCTCAGGGACGACCCTCACGCGGGGGCCGGCGACACTTATTACGGCGATGAGGACGAGGACGGTTATGGCGACGACTATGCGCGGCCGGCCCGCGAACGGGAGCCGCGTTCCCGCCGCAATTCCTCCATGCATGTCTACAAGGATCTCGGCCGGCGCATCGACGCCCTGAGGGCTCCGCAGGAACAGGCGCTGAGCCAGGTGCGCGAGGAACTCGGGTCCTTGCGCGACGCCCTGGGCGGTTTTTCGCGCGGCGCCAGCGAAACCGTAAGCCGCCAGAACGCCGAACTTCGCCGGCTTGCCGACATGGTCGAGCGTCTGCGCGCCGACAAGAAGAACGACCAGCTCGCCAGGGAAATGCGCAAGGAAGTCTCCGAGCTCAAGGCGATGGTCGGCCGCACTAACGTGGAAGGCGCCCTGGAGACCCTGGAGCGCGGATATGCCCATATCCTGCAGCGTCTGGACGAACTCTCCCGGGCGTCGGTCGATCCCCGAATTCTGCGCAGCGTGACCAATCGGCTCGATGAGATCGAGGACGCGTTCGCCGCCCTGCCGCGGTCCGAGCACATGGTGGTGCTGGAAGACCGGGTCGTCAGCATCGCCGAACGCGTCGAGGAACTGCTGCAGCACAAGGGGCATGCGGAAATCGAGCCACTGCGCGCGGAGTTGCGGGAAGTGCGCGGTTTTGTCGAGCAGATCGATATCAAGGGACTGGTCGAGGGGATCGACGACCGGATGAAATTCGTTTCCAGCCGGCTGGATGACCTGGAAGTCCTGGCGCGTGAACAGCGCGGCCTCGACAGCAGGCTTTCGGCCATGGAAGAACGCATGCCGGAGCCGGAGACGATTTCCCGGCTGCAAGGCCGCCTGGAGGACATCGTCGGCATGATGGCCGATGATCGCGCTGCCCCTGCGGATGTCGAGCACCTGTCCCGGGTTGACCGTCAGCTCAACGATATCGTCGACCGCCTGGAGCGTATGGAGCAGGCGGGGCCGCTGCCATCCGCAAACGCCGGAGCTTTCGAGGCTCTGGAAAAGCGGCTCGAGACGATTTCCGGCAAGATCGACGCCATCGAGAAGAAGGCGTCCCGCCCCGCGTCCCGGTCGTCGAAATCGAAGGCAGGGGATGCGGCGGATGATGCGTTCTTTAGTGAATTGCATAACCGGCTGAACGATCTGACGGCGCGTCTCGATCAGCCCAGGGACACGGTAACCACGGCGGACCTGGACAAGCTGCGCGAGGAAATCGGTTCCATGCGGGCAAGCGTTGCCACGCCCGCATCGACCGAAGCGCTGGAACAGCGCATTGCCGATCTGGCCCAGATCGTTTCCAAGGGCGGCGAAGTCACCGATGACGGCCGCTTCGAACAGCTCGGCTCGAAGGTTGCCGCCCTTGCCGAGCAGATCCAGAACACCTCCACGCAGGCGCTCAGTGTCGAACAGTTCTCCCCGGTGCTGGAACGCATCGAGGAAGGGCTGCGCGAGACCCGGGCCGAGGTGGCCGATATTGCCAAGAAAGCGGCAAAGGAAGCCGTTGCGAACATCCCGGACGCGAAGAATTCGCAGTATGACGAGGCGATCACCGCCCTGCAGGGCGATCTGAAGCGCCTGCTGGATGCGGCCGAAGGCAGCGACGAGCGGACCCGGAACACGTTTGACGGCGTCAAGTCCGTTCTGGGGTCCCTGACCGAACGCTTGGACACCTTGGAACGCTCGGAGCCCCTGTCCGCCGAGCCCGACGCCGGCTTCACGCCGCTCAAGACCGAGGAACCGGCGCCCGTCTACATGAAACCTGCGCCTGTGCCGGAACCGGAAGCGTCCCGGACAGCCCAGGCCGATGCGGATACGGTGCGCCCGGCGGAGAGGGTGCGCGACCGCAAGGCGGATTTCATCGCCGCCGCCCGCAGGGCCGCGCAGGCTGCTTCCGCGGAAGCTGCCCAGCTTGAGAAGAAGCAGAAAACCCGGGCGGGCAGCGACAGCGCGGACGCGGAACGCGGCAAGGCGCGGGTCGGCTGGCTGCGCAACGTCCTGAAGCGGGACAAGTCCGCTGCCGGCGTGGAAACCGAGGACAAGACGGAACCGGGCGATCTTGAACTCGGCGACGAGGACATCGCCGACCAGGTCTTCGAGACGCAGGATACCCACGTGCTGCCGGGCGACCGTCCCGCACCGGAAACCGCACCGTCCTCCGGCGGCCGCCGCCGCGCCATTCTTTACACGGCCGTCGCCGTCGTTCTCCTGCTCGGAACCCTGCAGGTCTACCGATTGACGGCTGGCGGTTCCGGCGAAGAAGAGCAGGTTGCATCCGCCGCGCAGGAAACGGTGGAGACCGTCGAAGCGGTTCCGGCAGGCGATGCCGAAAAGGATCTCGCCGCCGCAGCCGCCAAAGCCTCTGCCGCTCCGGCACCTGCGGCGCCGGAAAAAGTGCCGCCAGCCGCCGCGGCGCCTGCGGCTGAAACGCAAAAGGCCCGTGCCGCGGTGGATGCCGTGCCCTCGAAAGCCACGGCACAGACCTCTTTGGCCGGGGAAGGCATCGAAACGGCTTCCTCTCCGAGCGCCAGGCCGCCGCATTCGGGTATCGTCACCCCGTCGGATGAGGTCCGGTCGGCGTCCGCATCCGGACCGCTGGCGCCGGAATCGGAACTTGCCTTTGCACCGCCCGCAGGCGTTTCCAGCAGCTTCGGCGCCGCCAAGACCGGCAATCCGGCAACGTTCAGCCAGTCCGAGGCCAAGGAGGGCGCGCCGGCAACCGCTTCGTCCGGCCTGATCGCCAGCCTGCCGCCGGAAGGCGTCGGCCCGATGGCCCTGCGCAGCGCCGCCGCCGCAGGCAATCCGGCTGCGGAATTCCTGGTCGGCGTGAAATACACCGAAGGCAGCGGCGTGCCGGCGGATCTGGAAAAGGCCGCGGTCTGGTACCAGAAAGCCGCCGACAAGGGCCTGGCGCCTGCGCAGTACCGTCTTGCCAGCCTTTATGAAAAAGGCCGGGGCGTTGAAAAGGACCTGCCGAAAGCCAAGGCCTGGTACACGAAGGCGGCCGAAGCCGGCAACGCCAAGGCCATGCACAATCTTGCCGTTCTTTACGCGGAAGGCGCCGGCGGTGAGCCGGATTATGCGGCGGCTGCCAAATGGTTCGAGGAGGCCGCAAATTACGGCGTGAAGGACAGCCTGTTCAATCTGGGCATCCTCTACGCGGGCGGCATCGGCGTCGACAAGGATCTCGTGGACAGCTACAAGTGGTTCGCGATCGCCGCCGATCAGGGCGACCCGGAAGCTGCGAAGCGGCGCGACGATGTCGCCAACATGATGGACCAGGAGACCCTGGCCGAAGCCCGCCTGGCGGTCGAGAACTTCAAGATCAAGACGCCGAATGCGGCCGCCAACAAGGTCACCATGGAGCCGGCCTGGGGCGACAACGCCTCCCTGCCTGCGGCGAAAGCCTCCGTTCAGACGCCCCAAAACACCGCGATGATCCGCGAGGCGCAGGACAAGCTCAACTATCTCGGCTTCGATACCGGCACGCCGGACGGCCAGATGGGCCCCCGGACCCGCAGCGCGATCCGTGCGTTCCAGCGCAGCCTCGGCCTGCCGGAAACCGGTGAAGTCGACAGCAAGCTGATCGAAGAGCTGAAAAGTCAGGCAATCTGACCGCATTCAGGCAGACGGGACGGACGTTCCGGTGCCGGAACACGCGGCAAACTGACCGGAAACCGGCTCGTTCTGGCTTAAATTCGCCCAACCGAACCAAAGTGACCCACCGGCCGGTTGACACACCAGCGGGCACGGGTCTTTAACCAATTCAATTTAGTCTTTGTGCAGTCCAGTCTGCAGTCTGTTCCGGCGTGATCCTGTGCAATTATACCTGCCCATAGCCGAAATTCCGGTGAATATCTTCGTGGTATTCGGCATGGGCGGCGCCGTGGGCTTCCTGTCGGGCCTGTTCGGCATCGGCGGTGGATTTCTCCTGACCCCGCTGCTGATTTTCTCCGGCATTCCGCCTTCGGTATCGGTGGCGACCGTCACCACCCAGGTCGTGGCCTCTTCCGCGTCCGCCGTCGTCACCTACTGGCGCCGCAAGGCCATCGACCTCAAGCTCGCGACCATCCTGCTCGCCGGCGGTGTCCTGGGATCGCTGATCGGCGTGGTTCTGTTTCAGGTGCTGCAGGCGGTCGGCCAGCTCGACCTGGTCATTTCCCTGTCCTATGTGACCTTCCTGGGGGCGATCGGCAGCCTGATGCTGTTTGAATCCGTGCGCTCCATCCGGCGGCGCAAGTCCGGAGCGGCGCCCAAGGCCCGCAAGCCCGGCCAGCACAACTGGATCCACGGCCTGCCCCTGAAGGTGCGTTTCCGCCGCTCGAAGCTCTATGTCAGCGTCATTCCCGTCGTCGGCCTCGGGGCCGTTATCGGTTTTCTGGGAACCGTGCTCGGCATCGGCGGCGGCTTCATGATGGTGCCGGCGCTGATCTATCTGCTGCGCGTTCCGACCAGCATCGTCATCGGCACCTCGCTGTTTCAGATCCTGTTCACGATGGCCGCCGCAACCGTGTTTCACGCCATGGGCACCAAGACGGTGGACATCGTGCTTGCCATGACGCTGATGATCGGCGGGGTCATTGGTGCGCAATTCGGCGCGCGCATGGGGCAGAACCTGCGCGGCGACCAGTTGCGCCTGCTGCTGGCGCTGCTGGTGCTGGCCGTCGGCCTGCGCTTTGCCGTCGACCTGCTGCTGGTGCCGGAGGATCTCTATTCCATCGCCATCCGCAAGGGGGCCGGAGCATGATCCGCCGCGCCCTCCTTCTCGCCGCCATGCTCCTGACCGTCTGCGGGGCCACCCGCGCGCAGTCGCCCTACGAGCTGGTGACGGCCCTTTCCTCCGATGTGATCTCGATCCAGTCGAACTTCACCGGAACCGAGATCGTGATCTTCGGCCAGGCGCACGATATCGAGCGCCAGCCCAACAATCCGAGCGGCTATGATCTGGCCATCGTGGTGGAGGGCCCGCCGCAAGACATCACCACCCGGCGCAAGGGCCGGTTTCTCGGCGTCTGGGTCAACCGGGAGGCGGAGCGGTTCCAGCATGTGCCGTCTTTCTACGCCGTCGCCAGCACCATCGATATCGGCGCGATGGCGGACCGGACCCTGCTGGACGAGCTGGGCATCGGCCTCAACCACATCAATCTGGCCGTCTCCGGCGTGTCGAACGTGCCGCTCGCCGACCGGGACGACTTCCGCCGGGCCTTCATCCGCCTGCGCGAGGAAATGGGGCTCTATTCGGAACAGGAAACGTCGATCCAGTTCCTGACCGACACCATGTTCCGCACCAACATACCGCTCCCGGCCAACATTCCGGTCGGCCAGTACAAGGTGAAGAGCTTCCTGTTCCATCACGGCAAGCTGGTCTCGCGCACCGAGGAAACCCTGGCCGTCGCCAAGATCGGCTTCGAACAGATCACCTTCCAGCTCGCCCAGAACTACCCCCTCTTCTACGGCCTCCTCGCCGTCAGCCTCGCCATCTTCACCGGCTGGCTCGCCGGGGTGATTTTCAGAAGGGACTGATTGCGGCGGAGGGGGCCGTGCAAATGGGCCTCACCAGTGCTCGAACCGGTCATTCGCCGGTATTTGCTCAGGTGTTGATCGAGCGGCACCGACAGCGGAATTCGCATCATTTTGCTCCCTCACCCTAACCCTCTCCCAATGGGAGAGGGAACATGGCCGCAGGGTTGCGGAAGCGCATACGACGGTCTCCAGATACCTGAAACCTGATTGCCGGTTTGAATTCGCCGGGCAAATATGAGCGGGCACTGCATTGCCGCAGGTCGGTTACCTCTCCCCCTGGGAGAGGTCGGAGCGCAGCTCCGGGTGAGGGAACAAACATGTCCGAACGAAACAAAGCTTCGACTGCCCGGTCTCTGAGACGGCGGTCGACCGAAGCAGAGATGTGCCTGTGGCACCGCCTTCGCAATCGGCAGCGCAATGGCTGGAAGTTCCGGCGACAGTTTCCCGTTGAACGATTCATTGCGGACTTTGCGTGCCCGGATGGAAAACTGATTGTTGAACTGGACGGCAGCCAGCATGCCGTCAATTCGCAGGCCGACGGCGAGCGAACCAGAATTCTCAACTCTTGTGGCTATCGGGTCGTTCGCTATTGGAACGCGGACGTGCTTTCGGATACCGCGAACGTGCTGGAGGACATACTTGCCCATCTGGAGCAACGAAAATAATCGCTTTGCCTTGAAGCTCAGTCCCCGACCAGCCGGCTCGCGGTAAATGGAAACAGGCGGTCATTGCCGAGCAGGAAGACGGAGAACTGGCGGCGGCGGAAGATCATGTTGTAGGCTTGGTCCGTCACGTTGAGGCCGCCGGTGAGCGCGCCGAAGGCGGGCAGGACGAGACGGGTGCCGTCGGTTGCGAAACAGGACCGGCGGATGGAGCGGCCGAAGCGGCGCACGCGGGCGGCAGGATGCAGGTGGCCGCTGATTTCGCCGGCCGCATCGGGCGAGCCGATCTTCTCCACCGGTTCGTGGCGGAAGGTGAGCGGGCCGATGGTCGCCTCGTCGACGGTTTCGCCGCACAGCCGCACGGGCGCAACCGGATCGTGGTTGCCGGTCACCCAGATCCATTCCCGGCCGAGCTGCAGGGTGGTCAGCATGGCGCGATAGGGGGCGGGCAGGCGGTCGGAGCCGTCGGCATCGTGGAAGCTGTCGCCCAGGCAGATGACCCGCGCCGGATCGAAGGCGTCCATCACGCCGGCAAGCTTCTCCAGCGTCGCACCGGTGTCATAGGGCGGCAGCAGAACGCCGCGCCGGGCAAAGCTCGAGCCTTTTTCCAGATGCAGGTCTGCGACGACGAGGGTCGATTCGTCCGGCCACCACAGCACGCCGCTGTCGTGCAGGCCGACGAGCTGGCCGTTGATCGGAATGTCATGACACACCGGCGCAGCCGTATACTTGCGCAAATGTGACGTGAGTGCACTCATTCCAAAGCCTCCAGAACCAACTCCTGTGCCGCCTCTTCCAAGATTGCGTCCATAGCTTCCCCGTAGACCGGCTCCTTACCTATTTCCAGGAGTATCGGGACGGCGAGGGGAGAGACGTGCGGGAGGCCAGTATGCGTGATTCGTCCCTGGATCCGGGCAAGAAGTTCCCCCAGTCGCGAGATATCCAGAAGTCCTTCTGCGGCATCGTTCCAGGTGGCTTTAAGTAATATGTGGTCTGGTTCATGGGCACGTAACACATCGTAGATCAGGTCGGTGGACACGGTTACCTGCCGGCCTGTCTTCTCCTGCCCCGGATGGCGGCGCTCGATAAGCCCGGCAATTACGGCACAATTACGAAATGTACGTTTCATGAGGCTGGATTCGGCGAGCCAGGCGTCCAGATCGTCGCCCAGGAGGTCCTGTTCGAAGAGCCGGTCGAGGGGAATTCGGCCGGAAGAGAACAGCAGCGACAGGTCGCCGAGCCCCCAGACGGCGAGCGCGTAGTCATTGGCGACGAAGCCCATCGGACGGGCGCCCATGCGCTCCAGGCGCCTTGTGAGCAGCATGCCGAGGGTCTGATGCGCCAGCCGGCCCTCGAACGGGTAGCAGATCATGTAATGCTTGTCCGCGCGCGGGAAGGTTTCGACCAGAAGGCCGTTTTTCTGCGGCAGGACCGACTTGTCCTTCTGGATTTCCAGCCAGTCGCGCACCTGATCGGGCAGGACCTTCCAGCTGCTGGGTTCCGCCAGCATGGCGCGTACGCTTTCCGCCAGATAGGTGGACAGCGGGAACTTGCCGCCCATATAGGACGGGATCATCGGGTTGTCGGTTTTCGCCCGCGAGACGAAGGCCTCGCTCTCCCGCAGCATCTCGAAGCGCAGCACTTCGCCGCCGAAGAGGAACGTGTCGCCCGGCGCCATCTGCTCGATGAAATATTCCTCGATCTCGCCGAGCACCCGCCCGCCGCGCCCGACCGGTGCCCGCCGCCCGTCCGCCTTGGACTTCACCAGCCGCACCTTCAGCATCGGCGCCTCGACGATGGTGCCGACATTCAGACGGTACTGCTGGGCGATCTTCGGATGGGCGATCCGCCAGAGCCCGTCCTTGCCCTTCCGCAGCTTGGCGTATTGTTCGTAGGACTTGAGCGCGTAGCCGCCGGTGGCGACGAAATCGAGGACGCGCTCGAAGGTCTCCCAGTCGAGATGCCGGTAGGTTTCCGATGAGCGGATCTCGTCGAAAGTGGCGAGCGCGTCGAGCGGGTCGGCGCAGGCAAGCCCCAGGATATGCTGGGCGAGCACGTCGAGGGCGCCCTTGCGCAAGGGCGGCGTGTCCTGCTCGCCCCGCTGCGAGGCGGCGAGCGCGGCCTGGCACTCCAGCACCTCGAAGCGGTTGGCGGGAACCAGAACCGCCTTGGACGGCTCGTCCATGCGGTGGTTGGCGCGGCCGATCCGCTGCGCCAGGCGGCTTGCGCCCTTGGGCGCGCCGATATTGATGACCAGGTCGATATCGCCCCAGTCGATGCCCATGTCGAGCGACGACGTGGCGACCACAGCCCTGAGCGCGCCGGAGGCCATCGCCGCTTCCACCTTGCGCCGCTGGCCGACATCGAGCGAGCCGTGATGGAGCGCGATCGGCAGCGTGTCGTCGTTGATGCGCCACAGCTCCTGGAAGACCATTTCCGCCTGGCTGCGCGTGTTCACGAAGAGGAGCGAAACGCGGTGATCCTTGATCAGCCGGTACATGTCGCGGATCGCGTAGCGCGACGAATGCCCGGACCAGGGCAGGCGTTCCTCTGTTTCCAGGATGGAAATGTCCGGCTGGGCGCCGCCGGACACCTCGACCATATGGGCAAGCGACCGCGTTTCAGGCTCCGGCTGGTCGACCAGATAGGCCCTGAGATCGTCCGGTTCGGCGACCGTCGCCGAAAGTCCGATTGTCCTGAGGTGGGGCGCCAGACGTCTGAGCCGGGCAAGCCCGAGCGCCAGAAGATCGCCGCGCTTGGAAGTGACCAGGGCGTGCAGCTCGTCCAGAATGACGGTCTTCAGAGAGGCGAACAGGCGTGCCGACATCGGATCGGACAAGAGCAGGGCGATCTGCTCGGGCGTGGTCAGAAGGATATCCGGCGGATTGAGCTTCTGGCGTTGGCGCTTGTGGGAGGGCGTGTCGCCTGTCCGCGTTTCCAGCCTGACCGGCAGGCCCATCTCGGAGACCGGCGCTTCCAGGTTGCGGGCGATGTCGACGGCAAGTGCCTTCAGGGGCGAGATGTAGAGCGTGTGGATGCCGCCCACCTGGCCGGGCTTGCGCTTGCCCCGCTGCTCCAGCTCCACGAGGCTCGGCAGGAAGCCCGCGAGCGTCTTGCCGGCCCCGGTCGGCGCGATCAGCAGCGTCGAATGGCCTTGGGCGAGATGATCGATGAGCTGCAGCTGATGCGGCCGTGCGGCCCAGCCCCTGGAGGCGAACCAGCTCTGGAAACGGTTGGGAAGGAGCGCGGCGTCCATCCCGCCTTTTTAGGACAAGACCTGTGAAAAGGCGAGGGGAGCGAAGAAGAAATGTTCACTGTGTGTTCCTGGTACGTCATCTGTCCGGAACATGAAATTCGTCCTCCGCCGGGTCTCGCTGACTGCGTGGAAAGGCAACGGATACATAACTTTGCGTTTGCCGCCCCTGCGCAGGCAGGGGCCCAGTAAGAAGTTGCGTTTGAGATAAGGTATCGACACCGGGGCTGCTGGATCCCGGATCTCCGCTTCGCTTCGTCCGGGAAGGCAAGCGAGGATATTTTCTGCCATGTACCATGGCTCTGCGGATGGAAGTCTCCAAAAAATCAATCTCCACAGACCGGCCATGACAAATCCGCGCAACCGACTTATCTAACAGGAGATGTCCGATCTTCTGACCCTCATGCCGGAAGGCCTCTTTTGCCCGCGGGCCGGCGCTTATGTCGATCCGGTGCGGCCGGTGGAAAAGGCGATCATCACACACGGACATGCGGATCATGCCCGCGCGGGCCACGGCGCCGTGCTGGCGACGCGCCAGACGCTCGACATCATGGCGATCCGCTATGGCGAAGATTTCTGCGGCAGCTCGCAGGAAATCGCCTATGGCGAGGCGTTGAAACTCGGCGATGTGACGGTCTCTCTGCATCCGGCCGGTCATGTGCTCGGTTCCGCCCAGGTGCTCCTGAGCGCGCCGGGGAGCCGGACGGTGGTTTCCGGCGACTACAAGCGCCACGCGGATCCGACCTGCGCGCCGTTCGAGCTGGTGCCCTGCGATACCTTCGTCACGGAGGCGACCTTCGGCCTGCCGGTCTTCCGCCATCCGCCGGCCGGACAGGAGATCGCCAAGCTCCTGTCGTCGCTCGACCTCTTCCCGGAGCAGACCCATCTGGTCGGCGCCTACGCGCTCGGCAAGGCGCAGCGGGTGATCGCGGAATTGCGGGCGGCCGGCTACGAAAAGACGATCTATCTGCACGGTGCCCTGGAAAAGCTCACCCGGTATTACCAGAGCCAGGGGATCGGCCTCGGCGCCGTCGAGCCGGTCGGTAAGCGCGGCAAGGAGCTTGCCAGCGAGATCGTGCTCTGCCCGCCGGGCCAGCTCAGCGACCGCTGGGCGCGCCGCTTCGGCGATCCGGTGACCGCCATGGCATCCGGCTGGATGCGGGTCAGGGCAAGGGCGCGCCAGCGCGGCGCGGAGCTTCCCCTGATCCTCTCCGATCACGCGGACTGGGACGATCTCTGCCGCACGATCGTCGAGACCGGCGCGGAGCAGATCTGGGTGACCCATGGCGGCGAGGAGGCACTTGTGCACTGGTGTGAATTGAATGGACGAAAGGCGCGTCCGCTCAATATGATCGGCTATGATGACGGCGAGGATACCGACACTATATTAGCCGTGGAGAGTTAGGCGGGGAATCTCGGCGGACAACGTCCGGTCCCGTCCCATTCGGGAGACAGTCATGGCGGATGACGGTGGATTTGCAAGCGCTGGCAACGGCCAGACCAATGGCGCCGGATCGAGCCCAAACGGCGACGCCGAGGAGGCGATCGCCCAGTTGTTCGACGACTATCAGGCGGGCTTCAACGATTACGACATCGACCGGATCTGCGACTGTTTCGCCCTTCCGGCGATCATCTGGCAGAACGACAAGGGCCACGTCTTCAACGACGAGGACGAGCTGATCGAAAACATCGAGGCGTTGCTGAAGGCACTGGAAAAGGAAGAGGTGACCCATTCCGATTTCCATGTCGCCTCGAGCCATGTCAGCGGCTCGGTCGCGCTGGTGACGCTGGACTGGGTTCAGGAAACCGCCGACGGCGAAGCGGTGTTCGAATTCACCTGCCACTACCAGCTCATTCAGGACGGTTCGGATTGGGTGATTGCCTGCATCGTCAATGATTGAGCGGAATTGCCATTTCCTGAGGGTTGTCTTCGCGGCTGTTCTGGCGGCCGGCGCGCTGATCGCGCAAAATGCGTTTGGGGCGCCCGGCTATGGCGCTTTGACGCCCGGGCCTGCGGAGCGGAAGGCGTGCGATCTTCCGGTGATCGAACCGGGCAAGGTTCTGCTCGAAACGGGCTGCCGCTACACCGACGGCATTACCATTGCCGTCAGCAACGTGATCCTGGACTGCCGGGGCGCGCTGATCACCGGCATGCACCGGCGCGGCATCATCGTCCGGCCCGGGCTGAAGAACGTCACTATCCGCGACTGCCGGCTTGACGACACCGGCGGTATTCTGATCGAGGGGCAGACACCGGAGGACGGCCCGGCCGCGCGGGACATCGCCCGGGAGGCTTCGTCCGAAGGCGTGGTGCTCGATCATCTGACCATCACCCGATCCTACATGACCGGTGTCTTCGTCGATCACTATGTGGTCGGCGCGGTGATCCGCAATTCCATCGTCGCAGACGGCCATCACGTCGGCATCTACCTGGAGCACGGTTCGCAGAAGAACACGGTCTCCGGTAACCTGATCCGCAACAACGGCCTCTTCACCAACAAGGGTATCCGCCGCATCGGCCCGACGCGCCGCGAAGGTCTCTCCGTGGACGGTTCCGCCTATAACCTCATCGAAAACAACGTCTTCGAGGACAACGCCTTCGGCGGCATCTTCCACTACAAGAACTGCTGGGAGTTCCATACCACCAACCCGGAAAGCCGTCCGCGGCTGCAGGGGTCGAACGGCAACATCATCCGCGGCAATGTCTTCCGCAACATGGATATCGGCATCTGGGTGGCGTCCCGCCAGGCGCGCGACCTTGTCATGTGGGATTGCGGCGACAAGAGCCCCTACGACAGTCCCGTCTCCCTCGACCTGATGATGGGCAGCAGGTCCTGGGGACAGTCGGATGCCTTCCTGGGTTATCTCTTCAATCCCGAGCTGATCGCCGGTTTCGTCGACAGGCGGTCGCTGGCTCCGCGCTGGCCGTTTCCGATGGAACTCCACCTCTACGAGGACTTCGCCAAGGACAATACCTACGAGGAGAACTGCTTCGAGAACCTGATAACCGGCATCCGCATCGAGGACGACGGCAACGTGGTGAAGGATAATCTCTTCATCGGCGACTTCGAATATCTCTATCTCGGCAGCCCGTTCCGGGCATCCTTGCTGAACAGGCCCGTCCTGGACACGGAAATCGCCGGCAACAGAAATATCTCACCCACGGGCCGGACGTTCCTGGAAAACAGTTTTCTGGCAGAAGGAGAGCATAGCGGCACCGTAATCGATCAGCCGGGCGCCTTGTCCGATGCAGGCAGAGCTGTTTCCAACTGCGGAACGGGGGGCTGACCACGCGCTGGCACATGTCTGCATCCCAGGCCGTGGTGAAGAATTAACCGTCGCCGTCTGGCGGAGCGCCAAGGTATTCAATATCGTTTCAAGTTCGTTTATGAGTTCATGACCTACCGAAATGACGATCGCCATGAATGACATCCGGTCATCTCACAGTTCCATCTTGAACGAACTGCATTTTCGGATGGAAGCGTTGCCTCGCGCTTTGAGCCGCATCGCCCGCTACATTCTGACCAATCCGGAAAAGGTCATCCGGCTTTCCCTGGCCGATGTGGCGCAGCATTCGCAAAGCGGACAGGCGAGCGTTCTTCGCCTGATCCGCGATCTGGGTTTCGACGGATTCGCTGACTTCAGGCTTCATCTGACTGCCGAGCTTGCACGGCTGCCGCAAGTGCCGAACGGAAAAACCGATATCGTCCATCTGGTGGCTGGATCGGTGTCGAACATGGCGATTGCGGACCTTCAGGCTACCGAAAAGCTGTTGGCTGGGAGTCCGGTTCTTGAGGTGGCCGATCGAATCCGGGTAAGCGATAGAATTCATATTTTTGGCTCCGGTTTGTCGGGGCTGGCGGGCGAAGTACTGAACTACCGGCTTGTTCGTCTGGGCTTCAATTCGCAGGCTTTTCGAGATCCGACGCTGGCTCATGAATTGTCGGGAACACTCGGCGAAAACACGGTTGCGGTGGCGATTAGCGATTCCGGCATGTCGCCTCCGACGGTCGATTTCCTGACAATGGCCAAAGCGGCCGGCGCTTTCACGGTCGCCATCAGCAGCCGGCTGGAAAGCGCCCTGGCAGATCGGGCGGATGCCTTGCTGAGGACCGGATCGACCGGTGGGGCGGACAAGGCAGGGTGTATATCGGGCGTTCTGGTGCGCTCTGCCTGTGTCATTGAAGTCCTTGGTCAACTTCTTGAAAAAAAGAATGTTTCCTCACTGAAATCCTGACAGTCAGCTGTTCGCCCGAAGGCCGGAATACATGTGCGATGCAATGAAATGGAGAAATTCTCTAATTTTCTTGAAATTATAGAGTAAAATGTCTATATCAATGAAGTCGGTGAACAGGAGATAATCGGTTGACTTGCCCGAACGACAATTTGCGAAGGCCGACAGGTGGCTCGCCGTGGCGGCCGGGACGCTGAGGAATGCCCCGTTCCGTGTCCATCGCGCGCAAACGCATCGTCACGATCCTTGCGTGGTTCGTCGGGCTTGCGATGTTCTTTCCGATCCTCTGGACCGTGCTGACGGGTTTCAAACCCGAAGGTCAAGCCTTTGCCTTTCCGCCCTATTTCCTGGGTGTCGACTGGACCCTAGATACCTATCGGGAGGTCTGGGAGAGGTCGGATTTGTCCCGTTTCTTCTGGAACTCTGCGGCCGTCTCCGCCGGTTCGACCGCCGCCGGACTGGCCATTGCGCTGCCCGCCGCGTGGGCGATGGCCTTTGCACCGACGAAAAGGACGAACTTTCTTCTCATGTGGATGCTGTCTACCAAGATGCTGCCGGCGGTCGGTGTCCTGATGCCGGTTTACCTGATCTGTCGCGATCTTGGGTTGCTCGACACCCGTTTCGCCCTGATCTTTCTGCTCATGATGGGCAACCTGCCGATCATCATCTGGATGTTGTTTACCTATTTCCGGGAAATCCCGCTGGAGATTCTGGAATCGGCCAGAATGGATGGCGCAAACCTTGGAGCGGAGATCTTTTATGTGCTCGTCCCTCTCGCGGCGCCGGGGATCGCGTCCACCATATTTCTTAACGTCATTCTGGCCTGGAACGAGGCGTTCTGGACGTTGCTGCTGACGTCCTCGAACGCGGGGACCATGTCGGCACTGATTGCCAGCATGTCGAGCCCGGAAGGTCTTTTCTACGCCAAACTCAGCGCCGCCTCGACTCTTGCCATCGCGCCGATGATGGTAATGGGCTGGTTCTGCCAGAAACAAATCGTCCGGGGACTGACTTTCGGAACGGTCAAATGATCGGTTCGATTGTCGCTGGACGGTTTGGTGGCATTTCGAATGCCTCAGGCTTGGTGTGACAGCCGGATCGTGAATTTCTGCCTGTCACAAGGAAAAGGGCCGGCAGCTGATCCACCGGCCCCTGTTTCATTTCTTTGTCTTCGCCGCCTTGCGTTCCGCGCGGGACGGCTTGTTTTTCTTGGCCGCTTTCTTCTTGCCCGGGACGGGTTTTGCTTCCGTTCGGCTGCGCGGTTTGCGGCGTTCGCCGTCGACAGCATCGGCAGGACGGGGCTTGCGGAAAGAAGGAGCGTCTTCGCGCTCGAGATCCCGTGCAAGCGCCTTCATGTCGAGAGGCTCATAGGCCGGATGATGAGGGGCCGCCTCGTCGTCGCCGAACCGGCGGCGCTTCTTGCCGCGCGGTGCTTCGAAGTCCCGTTTGGGGCCGCGCTTCGGGCCGCCGGCTTTCAGCGTATCTTCGCGGCCGAGGTTTTCGTAATCCGGCGCATCCGCGTTCCGGGGCCGCCGTTTGGGCGCAGTGTTGCGGTTGCCGCGGCCGAAGTCTTCCTTCGGCGGAGAGGGAACCTTGCCGCCGCGGGCATCGAGCAGCTCGATGGTGACGTTGTCCTCGCCGGAACCGTCGCGCTTGATCACTTCGGCGAACCGTTCGCCATGGCTGCCGGCGATCTCGAAATACAGCTGGTTCTGGAAGATCCTGATCGCCCCGACTTCCTTCTTGGTGACGTGGCCTGCCCGGCAGATCAGCGGCAGGATCCAGCGCGGTTCGGCCCGCTGGCGGTGACCGAGCGACAGGGAGAACCAGACGCCGTCCTCGAACTTGCCGGTGATTTCCGCGCTGCGGCCGCCCCGCGAGCCGGCGTCGCGGCCCTTGAGCGAGGTTTCGTCGAGCGCGGTGACTTCTTCCGGCGCCGGCAGGCGGGACTGGCGAAGCTTGACGAAGGCGGAGGCGAGTTGTTCGGGGCTGTGCAGCGCCAGCAGCTCCATCGCGACCGCGCGGTCCTCTTCCTCCAGTTCCACGGTGAGAGCCGGATCGGCCAGGAGGCGTTCCTTGTCCTTGGCCCGGATGTCCTCCGCCGTCGGGGCGCCTTTCCAGGTGGCGGTGATACCCGCGAATTGCAGGACCCGCTCGGCCTGGCGGCGGCGCGGGAAGGGCACCATCAGAACGCAGGTTCCCTTGCGCCCGGCACGGCCCGTGCGGCCGGAGCGGTGCAGAAGCGCCGCCTTGCCGGTCGGCAGGTCGGCGTGGATGACGAGATCGAGATTGGGCAGGTCGATGCCGCGCGCCGCCACGTCGGTTGCCACGCAGACCCGGGCCCGGCCGTCCTTCATGGCGGCAAGCGCGCTGGAGCGCTGCTCCTGGCTGAGTTCCCCGGACAGCGAAACGATGGAAAAGCCGCGGTTGGCCAGCCGGGAGGTCAGGCGGCTCACCGCCTCTCGGGTGGAGCAGAAGACGATCGCCTTTTCCGCCTCATGCAGGCGCAGCACGTTGATGATCGCGTTTTCGCGCTCGTTCGGCGCCACCGGATGGGCGACATAGTCGATGTCGCCGTGCTGTTCGCGCGCGTTGATGGTCGACAGCCGCACGGCATCCTTCTGGAAGCGCTTGGCAAGCTCGGCGATCGGCCTCGGCACCGTCGCGGAAAACATCAACGTGCGCCGTTCGCGCGGGGCGGCGTCCAGGATGAACTCCAGGTCCTCGCGGAAGCCCATGTCGAGCATTTCGTCGGCTTCGTCAAGCACGACGGCGCGCAGTTCGGAGAGGTCCAGCGCACCGCGCTCGATGTGGTCACGCAGGCGGCCCGGTGTGCCGACGACGATATGGGCGCCACGCTCCAGGGCACGCCGTTCGGTGCGCGGGTCCATGCCGCCGACGCAGGAGGTGGTCACCGCTCCGGCGTCCTCGTAGAGCCAGGTCAGTTCCTCCTTCACCTGAAGGGCGAGCTCACGGGTCGGCGCGATTGCCAGTGCGATGGGGGCGGCCGCTTTGCCGAGCTTATCGGCACCGTCGAGCAGGGTCGGGGCGAGTGCCAGTCCGAAGGCAACGGTCTTGCCGGAGCCGGTCTGGGCGGAAACGAGAAGGTCGGCTTCCGGCGGGGCGTCTTTCAGAACGCTTTCCTGGACGGGAGTGAGGCTTTCATAGCCCCGTTTCGCCAGCGCGGCCGACAGGGCCGGGGCGAGAGACGTCAAATCGGTCATAGGAATCTTTCAACTGCTCCGGATCATCTGCGTGCCAGTCAGCAGTCTACCGGATCGGGCCGAGCCTAGATCGGCCCCTGATTGGGCGCGGCTTATACAGGCAAAACCATGCGGCGTCCATCACCGATTTGCCGTGCGATTAGGCAACCTTGATACAACTGGCAATAGAAATGGGGCTTTTGGCCGATTGAATCCCGGAATAATACCTAAGGTATATACCGCACATTTTTTCACCCTCAGGTTATTGAATTTATTAACCCCAATCTCCGTTAATCAGGGCGATATCCTATGAGTGGGGGCTTAAGATGTTGAAGTCGATCCGGGTGCAGATTGCGCTTCTGGCGATCATTCCCTTGGTTGCCTTTGTGGTTTCAGGTCTGGTCGCGCTGAACGCGGCTTTCGATGAGAACCGGCAGGCGTCAGAGGTTCTGCCGGTTGTGAAAATCGCGGGACAATCCGAAAGTGTGTTGCACGAACTGCAGAAGGAGCGCGGCCGGACGGCCGTAATGCTGGCGTCTGGATTCGCCGGCGAAGCGCGGCGTCTTCTGAACGCGCAGCGGGAGGAGACAGATCGGGCGATCGCCCGTTTCCGCGATGCGGTCTCCACCTTGGATCTTTCCAACGGGCATTTTGTCGAGCGGGTCCGAAAAACGTCTGCGGGACTGGACGAACTCTCGGCGCATCGCGCGGGGATCGACGGCAAATCCGTCGGCGGAGCCGCAAATGTCGCCTTTTACTCCGGAAAGATCATGGACCTGGTCAGTATCGTTCATTCGGCCGGTCAGGCGAGCACCGACACGGAATATGTCGCGGATATGAGCCCGTTCCTGCTTCTCACCGAAGCGATCGAAGCAGGCGGCCTGGAACGTGCCATCGGCGGGCAATTGTTCGCGATCGCGGCGCAGGGCGGTCAGATTCCCACTGAAAAATTTCTCGCCTATTTTGACCGCCTGTCCGTCGAGGAGGCGTTTTTGGAAAACTTCCGGCAGATCGCAACCCCGGCCCAGCGTGAGGCATTCGATAAAAAGGTGTCCGGCCCGGCCGTCGGCAAGGTCATGGAATGGCGCAAGGTGCTGCGGGTATTGCCGCAGACCGGAGACGGGCAGGGCGTTGGCGGGTCGGTCTGGTTCGACACGGCGACCGAACGCCTGAACCTCATGCGCGATGTTTCGCTCGACATGCTGTCTGCCGGAGAGATACGCGCCATTCAGCTCGCCGACGAGGCGTCCGGACATCTGATGTTCGTCCTTGCGGCAACGCTGTCCATTGTCCTGCTGACGCTGGCAATCTGCATCTGGCAGATCCGCAGCGTCACTGCCCTCTTGACCGGGCTGACCGGATATCTGGTCCGCATCTCCGAAGGCGATCTCGATTTTCAGATGCCCTTTACCGGCCGCCAGGACTCGATCGGCGACCTGGCCCGCGCCGGCGGCGTTTTCCAGGAAAACGCCCGGGTCCGCCAGCTTCTGGAAAAGGAAGTCGCAAAGGAGAGGGACAGGGAGCGCATGCGCCAGAACCATGTCGAGCGCGTGATCGACAAGTTCAGGACGCTTCTGCAAAGCGTCACCGGCGATGTGAATACCAAGACCGGCGCGATGACGGACACGGCAGCCCGGGTCCGCACGATTTCGCACGACGCTTCCGGTGCGGCCACCCAGGCGAAGAACGCTTCCGCCTCTTCGGCGGACAACGTCCAGACCGTGGCTGCGGCCGCAGAGGAAATGACCGCGGCGATCCAGGAAATCATGAGCCAGGCCGAACGCGCGGGCAGCGTGATCAGCGACGCCACAGGGGTCGCCCAGCGCACGGATTCCAATGTTTCGAGCCTTGCGGAAGCGGTCGGAAAAATCGGCACCGTCGTGGAGATGATCCGCGCGATTGCCGAACAGACCAATCTTCTGGCCCTCAACGCCACCATCGAAGCCGCCCGGGCGGGTGAGGCCGGCAAGGGGTTCGCCGTGGTCGCGGCCGAGGTCAAGGAGCTTTCCACCCAGACCGCGAAGGCGACGGAGGAGATTTCCAGCCAGATCGCCGCCGTTCAGGGACTGACCGGGGAAGCGGTGGACTCCATCCGGCGGATTTCGGGCTCGATCGAAATGATCACCGAGGTGACCCGGGCCATCACGACGGCGGTCGGGGAGCAGAATATCGCGACCCAGGAAATCTCGCAGAGCATCACCATGGCCGCCAATGAAACCAGCGAAGCCGTGAGCAATGCGGAGACCGTGGATCAGGCGATCGGAGCGACCGCCGGCGAGGCGGAGACCGTCGACAGGATCGCCGGCGAAGTCAAGGAAGTGGCCGACAGGATGGCCCAGGGGATCGAGGGCTTCCTGACGGAAATGACGCGGGACGTGGAAGAGCGCCGCCGCGCCAGCCGCCGGCAGGAAATGGGCCAGCACATCAAGCTGATCACCCAGAACGGGCAGGAGTTCGAAACCCGGCTCCTGAACAGCTCGGAAGACGGCATCGGCATCGCCATGTTCGAGGGCGCGCACGCGGGCATGCAGGTGCTCTATGAAGACCCCTCCGGCGAACGGGTCCCGATGGAAGTCAAATGGGTTCTCGAGGAGACCGCCGGCCTGCAGTTCTGTTCCGCCAGAGGAAAATACTCCCAGGCGGCCTGACCGGCGTCCCGCAAATCTCGCCGGGAAAGACTTGTCTTGGAAGGTCTTTCCCGGCTTTCTATGCGCATGAAGGCCTTTTCCCGATTGCTGGACCGACTTTCCCTGGAACCGCGGCGGCTCGCCAAGGAGGCGTTGCTGGTGCGTCATTTCCGGGAAACCGCCGATCCGGACAGGGGATATGCGCTGGCGGCCCTGACCGGCGCCCTCGACTTCAAGCACGCCAAGCCGGCTCTCCTGAGGGCGCTGATCGGCGAGCGCACGGACCCGCAGCTCTTCGCCCTTTCCTATGACTTCGTCGGGGACCTGTCGGAAACCATTGCCCTGATGTGGCCGGACGGTGGAAAGCGCGGTCAAGACGAACAGGAAACCGCCCTCGCCCTGTCGGATGTGGTCAACAAGCTCCAGACCGCCGGAAAGACCGACGTGCCGCGTCTGCTGACGGACTGGCTCGACCGGCTGGACGAAACCGGCCGTTGGGCCTTGTTGAAACTGGTGACGGGCGGTTTGCGCGTCGGCGTTTCCGCGCGCCTCGCCAAAACGGCGGTCGCCCGGCTCGGCGATCTGGACGTGTCGCGGATCGAGGAGGTCTGGCACGGGCAGGAGCCGTCCTATGAGGCGCTTTTCGCCTGGGCCGAGGGGAAGGCGGGAGCGCCCGACAGCGAAGACCCGGCGCCTTTCCGGCCGGTAATGCTGGCTCATCCCCTCGAAGAGGACAAGGATCCGGACCTGCTTGCCGCCGCCGACTTCGCGGTCGAATGGAAATGGGACGGCATCCGTATCCAGGCGTCTGCCGGACGGGCGAACAGGGGCGAAACCGTGCGCCGCCTGTTCAGCCGCACCGGCGAGGATATTTCCAGGGCCTTTCCCGACATCGTCGACGCGCTCGGTTTTGAGGCCTGTCTGGATGGCGAGCTTCTGATCCTGTCGGAGGGCCGGGTTCGGCCGTTCTCCGATCTCCAGAAGCGGCTCAACCGGAAAACGGCGGGCCCGAAGCTCTTGAAGGATTATCCGGCCGCCATCAGGGCCTACGATCTTCTGTTTCTGGAAGGCGAGGACCTTCGGGGACTTCCCTTCAAGGAGCGCAGAGGAAGGCTGGAAAGCTTCATTTCGGCCCTGGGGCATCCGAGGATCGACCTGTCGCCCATGGTCCCGGGCGGCGATTGGGATGCCATTGCCGCGGCCAGATCCGATCCGCATGTGCATCTCGACGCGGCCAATGCCGAAGCGGTGGAAGGCGTGATGCTGAAACGCTGGGATTCTGCCTATGTGACCGGCCGACCGAAGGGGCTGTGGTATAAATGGAAGCGCGAACCGCATCTGGTGGATGCGGTTCTGATGTACGCCCAGCGCGGCCACGGCAAACGCTCGTCCTTTTATTCCGACTATACTTTCGGGGTCTGGAAGGAAGGCGAGGACGGGCCGGAACTGGTGCCGGTCGGCAAGGCCTATTTCGGCTTCACCGACGACGAACTCCGGGAGATCGACCGCTTCGTGCGCAACAACACCGTCAACAGGTTCGGACCGGTCCGGGAAGTCGTGCACGGACCGGACAAGGGGCTGGTGCTCGAAGTTGCCTTCGAAGGCCTCAACCGGTCCACCCGGCACAAGTCCGGGGTGGCCATGCGCTTTCCACGGATTTCCAGGCTGCGCTGGGACAAGCCGCCGTCGGAGGCAGACAGGATCGGATTTCTGGAAAGCCTGCTGCCGGACACGGGCGGGAAATAGTCGCAGGACATGAACTCTTTATGGAATAAAGAGGTTATCAGTCGTGCTTTGGCCACGGAATCGTGGCAACCATCAGGCAAACTCCTGACGACAGGCTCCTGATGCCAGCAACCGGAGAGGCGTTATGACAGTCCGAAAAACTTTGTCTGCATCCCTGATCGGAGGCGTGACAGCCCTGGCTTTCCTTGGCGCAGCCGCAAACGCCCAGGACAAGGTCGACCCGGAAACGGCGGAAGCCGTAACGGAGGGACGGGCCGATCGGTTCTCTCTGGTGGCGGTCGACGGCGCCGTTCTCAGGGTCGACCGGCAAAACGGCACGGTCGCCGTCTGCAGCGAGCAGAACGACGCCTGGCGCTGCAATCCGGTCCCGCTCGCCGAGGAAGCCTACCTCGCCGAAATCGGCGAGTTGTCGGAAGAAGTCGACCGGCTGACCGCGAGGCTCGAGGAGCTGGAAAGCAGCGGCGAGGGGGCGGGCAAACCTCTTCCCCCGGGGTCGGCACTGGACAGACCCAAGCTCGAAGACGGCCCCAAGGGCGGATCGGGCGACCGGTCCTCGAAGCTCACGGACGAGGACGAGGAAGAGCTGGAAAAGGTCCTGACCTTCACCGAAAGCGCCATGCGCCGGTTTTTCGGTATGGTCAGGGATCTCCAGAAGGACTTTGAAGGCGAGAGCAATTAGGGGCAGTGCAAACGGGGAAGGCCTCCCCGTTTTCAGTCGATCAGCATCTTGTTGATGCTCTGATGCGCTTCCGGAGGCAGGTCGGCTGCGGCCCGTGCCGACAGGTCCATCGTCAGCACCACCACATCCAGCGTCGCGGCCAGCCGGCTGGTGCGGCTTTCGAAAATATGGTGGCGTATCGAGAAGGTTTTCGAGCTGATCCCGGTAAATCCTGAGGCAACCACGACCGCATCGCCTGTCTTCAGCGGCGTGGCCCACGTCAGCTTCATCTCCACCGCAACCCGGCCGTAGCCGTGTTCACCCAGATAGGCGTGGGTCATCGGGGTCCGCTGCCAGACATGGGCAACGCCGTCGCTGCAACAGCCCAGCGCATATTTGTCGTCCGCCTTGCCGTCGGTGCCGATATCCCTCGGCAGGACCGTGCCCCGGTAGCAGATGTCGGCGCCCTTGGCCAAAAGGCCGGGAAGGGTCGCCCGCAATCCGGCCGGCGCAGTCTGAATGCCCTTCGGGGAGGCCTCGGCAATCATCGAACACTGAAAGTCCTTGAACCTCTGGCGCAGGGTTTTTGCGGAATTCGCGCTCGGTTCATAGCCGTCGAGGGCCGTTGCGGCGAGGGCGCCCGTGCTGCCGTCGCGCATTTCGTGCACAACCGTCAGCATATGGGGACCGTCGAAAGCGATGCAGGATTGGATGGTGATCAGGTCGCCGGAGCGCAGTTCCTTGTGGTAGCGCACATGACGGACGCGGCGTGCGCCGACCAGGGTCTCGCTCAGGCCGGAAATCAGTCGGAACTGGCGGTCGGCCTCCTCGAACCGGCTGAAATAGAACTGTACGTTAAGGTGGTCATTTTCGTCGCATTCCCAACGATTTACCAATGAAAACAAAGTGGCTTGTATTGTCATACTAAAATTTCGTGAGCTCAGTGAATTTGATTATGTGAACGTTTTTCAACAGTTTCATTAGTCGCCGCCTTTGCGTTAATTATCAACAAGAAAAGCAGTCTGTGGAAAAAAATGATAGCCAAATTCCCAAGAAATGCCGGATTGCGTTAATTCTTCTGCAGAATGCTCAAAATAAACTTCCGGTTGTTACGCTACGGAATGCTATATATCGTAATTTATACTTAAAATATCTCGAGGGCAGGTGTGAGGCACGGCTGATGTCCTGAACCGGCTAAGGAGAGCACTTCGGTCAAAAGCATGGTTTGACTTGCACGTAACCCATGATGCAAACATACTTCTGCAATGCCGCAATGCAGGGGATTTCCCTGCGCACCAGGTGGCCTTGAAGCGCACAGGGAGGCTGTGGCGCTCGGCAATGCAGGGTAGTGGAGCGGCTAAAGACCGTTGAGGGAGGTAATACAACGTGTCGGCGACATCGTATCGGTTCATTATCGCGGATGATCATCCCCTGTTCCGCGGCGCTTTGCGTCAAACGCTCGAGACACAGTATCCCGACGCGTTCATCGAGGAGGCCGGCGCCCTGGAGGATGTCACCGCGAGCCTGGAAAAGGATGGCGATGCCGATCTGATCCTTCTGGATCTGACCATGCCCGGGATGCGCGGATTTTCCGGCCTCATGTATCTGCGTGCGCAATATTCCGGCGTGCCGGTGGTTGTTGTTTCCGCGAACGAGGATCCGCAGGCCATACGCAGGGCCGTCGAGTTCGGCGCTTCCGGCTTCATTCCGAAATCCCATGGCATCGATGTGATCCGCCAGGCGATTTCCGAGGTCATGTCCGGAAACATGTGGACACCGCCCGATGTCGACCTGAGCGCGGATGACGGCAGCGGCGATCTCGTCCAGCGCCTCTCGACGCTGACGCCGCAGCAGGTGCGGGTTCTGATGATGCTCTCCGAAGGTTTGCTGAACAAGCAGATCGCCTATGAGCTGTCCGTGTCGGAAGCCACCGTCAAGGCGCATGTTTCCGCCATTCTGCAGAAACTGGGCGTCGAAAGCCGGACCCAGGCGGTCATCGCCGCGTCCAAGATCGAAGCCGGTCAGTGGCAGCTCGGTGGAGAAACGCAGGAAGCCGCGGAAGCGCAATAGTTCCTTCCACCTGCTCCCGGGCGAAACGAAGAAACCTGTGAAACCGGCCGTTTGCGGCCGGTTCTTCGACGTGTTGCGGCTGCGGACTTAAGCAAAAAAATCCAAACTTCGTCGAAATCCGGACGTCGTTTTTACCGGAATTTCAGGGAATAGCGGTATCACGGGCCTTGCTGGCTTACGCCACGCAAAGCGAGCGAGTGATAGCGCGGAGACGAAATGCGGCTGAATGCCAACTGGAAACTGATCCTCAAGACGGTCTGTCTGGCATTCCTGTTTCCCGGGGCCCGCACCGGCACGCCTGCCCTGACGGCTGAGGAGTGCTCCAACGGAAATGCGGTCTCCGATCCGGGCCGGGCCTTTCTCCTGGCGTTCGGCTATCCCGTCGTCGACGAAATGCTCGCCCGCAGGGTGCGCGCCGCGCAGATTGCCGGAATTGCCCGGCTCACGCCGTTCATCATCTTCGCCAACATCATCAACGCTGCTGTCGTTGCACCGATTTTCCTCAGGTTCCTGCCGGTTTCCTATGTCGTGGTCTGGCTCGCCGCCATTGCCTGCCTGCTCGGTTTCACCACGTTCAAGTGGTTGAAGGCCAAACAGGCTCCGATTGAGCTGGCGTCCCGCAGGGGACTGTCGAAGGCGGTGCTGCACGCAACGATGTTCAGTTCCCTCTGGGCGGTCGTTCCGATTGCCGCTTTCGCAAATGGCGATCCCATCGGTGTCTGGATTGCATCCTGCGTGACGACGGCAATGATCTGCGGCGGCGGATTTACTCTGGCCACCATTCCCCAGGCGGCGTTCCGCTGGGTGGCGATCCTGTTTGTCGCGTCGGCGATCTCACTGACCATTCATCCCAGTGCGCTGACCTGGTCGCTTTTCTTTCTCCTCATTAGCTACACGCTGGTCGTCATCGGCAGCGTAACGTCGACGGGCTGGCTGTTCGCCTCACATTTCCTGGCAGAAGCGGAACTGAAGCAGAGAGGCGAGCTGATCGCCCTGCTGCTCAACGAATTTGAGGAAAAGGCCAGCGACTGGATTTGGGAAGCCGACAGCAAGGGCAGCCTGCAGAATGTCTCCGACAGGTTCCTGCACGCCAGCGGGCGCACGCGCCTGGAGCTCCATGCCATGCGCATGGTCGATCTGGCCTATTCGCTGGAAGACGGCGAGGCGCGCATGGCGGTCGGTGAACTGGAAACCGTGATTAGCCGGCAGGAGGCTTTCAGGGACATCGTCATCGGGGTCGAGGTGAAGGGCGAGGAACGCTGGTGGTCGCTGGCCGCCCGGCCCGTCTTCGACGACCAGGGGTCGTTTACCGGCTACCGCGGCGTGGCGTCCGACATCACCGAAGCCCGCCGCGCAAGTGCCCTTGTTTCCCATCTCGCAGAGCACGATTCCCTGACTGGCATCGGCAATCGGAGCTGGTTCCTGAAACAGGCCGAGACGCTGCTGGACGAGCAGCGGCAGTCCGGACAATCCACCATGACCCTGTTCCTCATCGATCTGGACAATTTCAAGGTGGTGAACGATACCAGCGGCCATCCTGCGGGCGACGAGTTGCTCAAGCAGGTCGCCGGCAGGTTTACCGAACTCAGCGAAGGCCGGACCATGCTCGCCCGCTTCGGCGGCGACGAATTCGCAGCGCTGGGCCAATTCGTCAGCGAGCAGGCCGCCAGTGCCTTCGCGGAGGAACTGGTCAGCGTGACGCGACGGCCGTTCAGGATCGGCCGCCGCGATTTCGCCATCGGCGCCACGGTCGGTTTTGCCCGGTTCCGGGAAAGCGGGGACACGGTCGACGACCTGATGCGCAAGGCCGACATTGCGCTCTACAAGGCCAAGGAAGGCGGCCGTGGCCGCGCGCTGGCGTTTGAAGCCGAAATGGAGCGCGAGGTCCGCGAACGCCGCGAGCTGGAATCGGATCTGCGCGAGGCCTTCGAATACGGCAGGCTGAACGTCGATTTCCAGCCGATCGTCGATGCCCGCTCGGGCAAGGTGGTTTCAAGCGAAGTCCTTTTGCGCTGGCTCCATCCGAAGCGTGGCGAAGTCCCGCCGGACACCTTCATTCCCATCGCCGAGCATGCCGGTCTGATCCTGCCGCTTGGAAACTGGGTGCTGAAGAAAGCCTGTGCCGCGGCCGCGCAATGCCCCGGGCTGGACAGCGTCGCGGTCAACCTGTCGCCGATACAGTTCATGGACCCGAACCTGATCGACCAGGTGACATCGGTTCTGGGGGAGACCGGATTTCCGCCCGAACGCCTCGTCCTGGAAATCACCGAATCCGTTTTCCTGCGCGACTACGGCGCCGCGTCCGAGAAGCTGGAAAAACTGCGCAGCCTGGGCATCCGGATCGCGCTCGACGATTTCGGCACCGGCTATTCGTCGCTGTCCTATCTGCGTCAGTACAAGTTCGACAAGATCAAGATCGACAAATCCTTCGTCGACGAGATCGGCGAGCGCAGCGACGGCCTGGCCATTATCTCGGCAATCATCGCCCTTGCGCACAATCTCGGCCTCGAGGTGACGGCGGAAGGAGTCGAGCGGCAGTTCCAGGTCGATGCCCTGCGCACGCTCGGCTGCGACACGCTGCAGGGCTATTATTTCGGCAGGCCCGAAGCCAATCCCATGAAGATCGTCCAGGTCAGGAAAGAGGATTGGGAAGACCGGGCACCGAGCACGGCACCGGGCAATCCGGCAGCCCTGAAATCCGCTTCCTGACTATTCCGCCGCCTGTCCGGCCTGGCAACGGGCCAGATGAGCCCGCAATGCCGCCGGCTTGATCGGCTTGTTGAAGAAGGCGATGTCCTTTTCGCCCGCTTCTGTCCTGACCGCCCGGCTGCGGTCGGCGGTGATCAGGATGGCCGGGATGTGGCTGCCGAATTTCCATCTCAGCTTGAGGATCGCTTCGATGCCGGTCCCGTTGTCCAGGTGATAATCGGCCAGGATGACATCCGGGGACAGGCCGGCCTGGTTCAGCTTGGCCGCCGCGTCGACGTCGTCGGCGGCGGTGACGACCTGGCATTTCCAGCTCGACAGCAGATGCCGCATGCCGCTCAGGATGTCGGGTTCGTTGTCGATGGCCACAATCACGAGACCGTCCAGTTGCCCCGCCAGCGCCGGTGTCTGCGGAACCGGAGCCAGATCGGGCATGGCGGCCGACCGCGGCAGCTCCACCGAAAAACAGGATCCTCTGTTGGCCTCGGAACGCAGCTCGACCGGGTGATTCAGCACATGGCTGATCCGCTCGACGATCGACAGGCCGAGGCCAAGACCCTTGGCCATGCGCATGCCGGCATCCAGGCGGTGGAATTCCTGGAAGATGGCCTTCTGCTTGCTTTTGGGAATACCCATGCCCGTATCGTGGATTTCGACCAGAACCCGGTTGCCGCGCCGGCGGCAGCCGACCAGCACCTTGCCTTGCTGGGTGTATTTGAGTGCGTTGGAAACAAGGTTCTGCAGCAGGCGCCTGAGGAGCCTTCGGTCCGTGCGCACGGACAGGGAGGTGGCGACGATCCTGAGGTCCAAACCCTTTTCCTGGGCCACGGGCCGGAAATCCAGCGCCAGCCCGCTGAACAGCTCGTCAAGGCGGAACACGGTCGGTTCCGGTTTCAGAGCCCCGGTGTCGAGGCGCGAGATGTCGAGCACGGCGCCCAGGATGTCCTCAACGGATTCCAGGGCCGATTCCACGTTGCTGGCAAGCGGGCCGTCGTCGCCTTCCTTGAGCTTGTCGACCAGCACCGAGGCGTAGAGGCGTGCGGCGTTCAGCGGCTGCAGGATATCGTGGCCGGCCGCGGCCAGGAACCGCGTCTTGCCGATATTGGCCTCTTCCGCCGCCCTTGTGGCCTCGACCAGGCGTTCGTTCACATGGGTGAGTTCCTCGGTCCGCTCGCGCACCCGGCGTTCGAGCGTTTCGTTGGCGCGGGCAAGAGCCTCTTCCGCCATGACCCGTTCGGTGATGTCGGTATAGGTCGTCACGATGCCGCCGTCCGGCATCGGGCTGACGCGTACCTCGAACACGGTGCCGCTCGAGGCGAGCCGCTCCTGAAAGGTCTCCTGGATCATGACGAGCTTTTCGAGCCTGTCGGCGACGATCGCCTCCACCGGTCCCGGCCCGTGCTCGCCGCGTTCCGCGTTGAACCGCAGGATCGCATCGAGGGCGGTGCCGACTTGTCCGTATTCGGCGGGCAGGCCGAGCAGGTCGCGGAATTGGCGGTTCCAGCAGATCAGCCTGAGATCCCGGTCGAACACGCCGATGCCCTGCCGGACCTGGTTGAGGGCGGTCTGCAGCAGGTCGCGGTTGTACTGGATGGCGATGGAGGCATCGTCCAGGAGTTTCACCGCTCCCTTGGTCGACGGGTCGTGCCGCTTCAGCATCAGTGTCAGCACGAGGCGGGAGGACGCCGCACCGATGGCGCTCGCCAGAAGCTGTTCGGAAAAACGCAGCAGGTTGGCGTCGGCGAGCGTGTTGGGGTCGAGCTGGATGCCCCGTTCGCTGGCAAACCGCTGGAAGGAGCGTTCCGTCCTCTCCTCTCCGAGATAGCGGGCGACCGTTGCCTGCAGATCGCCCGCCGTGACCGAAGTCCGCCAGTAGCGCAGATTGGGGGAGGGCGTGAGTTCCGCCGGCACGAAGACATTGGCCTGCAGGGTTTCAGCCGGCAGCGGCTTTCTGAGGAAGGAGCAGCCGACGAACAGCACGATGTTGACGAACAGGCTCCAGAGTGTCCCGTGAATGAACGGATCGATGTTCAGGCCGAGGAGGGACTGGGGCTTTAAAAGGCCGAAGCCGAAGGGGCCGGTCTGGAGGAACCCGTCGGAAATCAGTCCGCTCTGCGCGAAGGTCGGCAAGAGCAGCGTATAGGCCCAGACCAGAAATCCGCCGCTCAGGCCGGCGAGCGCGCCAAGGGAGGTCGCCCGGCGCCAGAACAGGGCACCGACGAAGGCGGGCGCGAATTGTGCGATCGCCGCAAAGGACAGGAGCCCGATGGAAACGAGCGCCGCGGTGTCGCCGGCCGCCTTGTAATAGGCGTAGGCCAAGAGCAGGATGGCGAAAATCGCCAGGCGCCGGATCGTTAGAAGCTGGCTGCTCATGTCTTGACCGCCGGTCTGGATGAGTTCCTGCTCGCTGGTCCGGCGCAGCAGCAGCGGAACGACGATGTCGTTGGAGATCATGATCGACAGGGCCACCGTCGCCACGATCACCATCGCCGTGCCGGCCGACAGGCCGCCAATGAAGGCGAAGAGAGCGAGCCAGTGCTGCTGGGCGTCGATCGGCAGGGCGAGCACGAAGGTGTCGGGATTGACGTCCTGGCCGAAGCGCAGCAGTCCGGCGGCGGCGATCGGGATCACGAACAGGTTGATCAGCACCAGATAGACGGGGAACATCCACCTTGCCCGGCGCAATTCCGCGTCGGAATTGTTTTCCGTCACCGTCACATGGAACTGGCGCGGCAGGAGCAGCACGGCAAAGGCGGACAGAACCGACATCACCAGCCAGTTGTCGACGTTCAGGGGCTTGTCGAAGATCGCGGCCACTTCCGGCGCTCCGGATATCGCTCCAACGAGATCGAAGGGACCGTCGAACAGCACGAACGTGACCCAGATTCCGACCGCGAGAAAGGCGATCAGCTTGACGATGGCCTCAGCGGCAATCGCCAGCATGAGCCCTTCCTGGTGCTCGGTCGTATCGATGTGCCGGGTCCCGAAAGCCCAGCTGAAGATCGCCATGCCGAGGGCGATCAGCAGCGTGATGTCGTCGAAGACGGGCGTGAACATGTCGCCGGGAGAAATCAGCGGCCCGATCATTGTGGTGATCGACAGGGACACGGCCTTGAGCTGCAGGGCGATATAGGGAATGACGCCGATCACGGCGATCAGCGTGGCCAGGGCCGCCACCGACTGGCTTTTTCCGTAGCGGGCGCCGATGAAATCCGCGATGGAGGTGATGCTTTCCGTCTTGGATATCTGGATGATCCGGTTGAGCAGCGGATACCCAAGCGCAAAGACGAGGAAAGGGCCGATATAGATGGTCAGGAACTCGGCGCCGTTCCGGCTGGCGTTGCCGACCGATCCGAAGAAGGTCCAGGAGGTGCAATAGACGGACAGGGACAGCGCATAGATGAACGGCCTGCCGCCGGTACGGGACGAGTACCGGCGCGGCATGCGGTCGCCATAGCTCGCGATGGCGAACAACAGCAGGATGTAGGCCGCGGCGGCCAATATCACGATCCAACCGTGCATTGCGATCCGGTGTCCCGTCCTCCCGAGCGGGTTATGTCATGCACGCCTCTTCCGGGCACGCTTTTGAATTCCGGCAGAAATCCTGGTCGCTGCCGCTCCCGATCCGATCATAGCTCATGCTTTCTGTCTATTCACCTTGCGAACGAGACGGAACCGGACCGATCACCATCGGTGAAGTCTTCTTCACATCCTTTCATAAAACATGCCGCGGCAAACCGGGTATGGTGCACCGGTCAAAACAGGAAAGGCTCAAGCCAAGTGACCAGCCTGATCGACCGATTGAGCCCGGAGGCGAGGCTCGCGCCGGAGAGCGGAATTGTCGAAGTGCTCAATGCCGGCTGGGGCCGGGACGACCTGATTCCGCTCTGGGCGGGGGAAGGCGATCTGCCGACGCCGGACTTCATTCGCAAGGCCGCAGGCGACTCGCTGGACCGGGGCGAAACCTTCTACACCTATCAGCGCGGCATTCCGGCTCTGCGGGAAGCGCTGGCGGCCTATCACTCCGGGCTCTACGGCAGGGATTTTTCTTCGGAACGGTTCTTCGTGACCGGATCAGGCATGCAGTCCATACAGCTTGCCGTCCAGGCAGTGACCAGCGCCGGCCGGGACGTGATCGTGCCGACACCGGCCTGGCCGAACATTTCCGCCGCCGTCGAGTTGCGCGGAGCCCGGGCGGTATCCGTTCCCCTGCGCGAGGAACAGGAGGGCTGGAAGCTCCATCTCGAAGACGTCGAGGCGGCCATAACGCCGGCAACCTCGGCGCTTTTCCTCAATTCTCCGTGCAACCCGACCGGCTGGGTCGCGAGCCTGGAGGTCCTGCACGATTTCCTCGCGCTTGCCCGCAGGCACGGGCTGTGGATCATCGCCGACGAGATTTACGCGCGCTTTTATTACGGCGAAGGTTCGCGGGCGCCGTCCTTTTACGACATCGCTGAAGAAGACGATCAGATCATATTCGTCAATTCCATGTCCAAGAACTGGGCGATGACCGGCTGGCGAATCGGCTGGATCTCCGCCCCGGCTGTTCTTGGCCAGGTATTTGAAAACCTGATCCAGTATTCGACCTCGGGCGTTCCGTCCTTCTCGCAATGGGGGGCGGTGGCCGCGCTGACGGAGGGAGAGGCGTTCCTGGACGAGCAGGTCGCCCGTGCGAAAAACGGCCGGGACTGTGTGCTCAGGGGCCTTCAGGGCCTGAACCGGATGAAGGTTCTGCCCCCGGAAGGCGCTTTTTACCTGTTTTTTTCGATAGATGGCGTCACCGATACACGCCAGTTCGCCCTTGATCTCGTCCGTCAAACGGGTGTCGGCCTCGCCCCTGGCACGGCGTTCGGGCCCGGCGGGGAACGTTATCTGCGCCTTTGTTATGCAAGGCGGCAGGATCATCTTGAGGAAGCACTGCGGCGAATTAGCACTTGGTTGCCAGAGTTTTAGAGACTTGACGGGTTGCTGGCATACGTGAAACCCCTTAAACCTAGATGGAAGTGATTGCCATCGGGGTTGCCTGCATTCAACTGAACGCAGGCAAGATGCTCCGAGTTTTCAGGAGCGGTCAACTTCTCTGTTTTCATGTAAGTCTGCATGAAAGCGGGTTGATCTAGGGATACGGAACGGTGCGCGACAGCGTCATAGATCACGACGAGGAAACCGCTGCGGAGTCGGAAGCGCGCCTGGCCAGTGTGTTCGATACCGCTGCCGACGGCATCGTCGTCATCAACGACCGCGGCCAGGTCCTTGCGTTCAACAAGGCCTGCGAGAGCCTGTTCGGCTATGAGGCGGCCGACCTTCTCGGGCGCAACGTCAATCGCATCATGCCGGCCGAATATGCCGTGGCCCATGACCACTATCTGAAAAACTACCTGGACACGGGCGAAAAGAAGATCATCGGCATCGGCCGGGAGGTGCAGGGCCGGCACAAGGACGGGACGGTGTTTCCGATCGAGCTGTCCGTCGGCGAGGCGTCGACGCCCGGCGGACGGCAGTTCATCGGCATTTTGCGCGATCTGCGGTCCCGCAAGCAGATTGAAGACCGGCTTGCCAGGACCCAGGCACAGCTCCTGCACATGACCCGCATCAGCGCACTCGATGAGATGGGCGCCGCGATCGCCCACGAACTCAATCAGCCGCTGACCGCCGTCCTTCTTTACCTGCAATCCGTGTCGCGGAAAGCGAAATCGGACAAGTTCCTGGATCCCTTCATTCTCGAGGTGATCAGCAAGGCGGTCCGCGAGGCCGAGCGCGCAAGCGAAATCATCCAGCGCATGCGCCAGCTCGTCGAAAAGAAGGCGCCCGAGCGCCAGACGATCGACGTGCCGGATCTGGTCCGCAACTGCCTGGAAATGGCTGAGCTCGGCAGCGGCGAGGGAACCTCGTTCCTGTATTCCGAGCTGGAGCCCGATCTGCCGCCCTTGCAGGCCGATCCCGTGCAGATCCGCCAGATTCTCATCAATCTGCTGCGCAATGCGCGTGAAGCGGTTACCGACGTGTCGGTCAAGAAAGTGACCTTGTCGGTCTCCAGAAACGGCGACAGGCTGGAATTCCGCGTCAGGGACAATGGGCCGGGCGTGCCGGAAGAGCTTGTCGACAGCCTGTTCAGAGCCTTTACCGGCGTGAAGCAGAAGGGCGTGGGGCTGGGCCTGGCCATCTCGCGTTCGATCGCCCAGAACCACGGCGGCGATCTGAGGCTTGAGGATGTGCCGGAAGGCGGCGGGGCGTCCTTCCTGCTGACTTTGCCGGTCGATCCGCCTGAGGACCAAACGGCACCGCCCCTGAATGCATGTGCGAATGAAGACCAAGGTGAGGAATAGACCCAGATGAAATCCGACGCGGAGGCCATTTACATTGTTGATGATGACCCTGCGGTGCGCGACGCGCTGTCAGTTCTGTTCAACATGGAAGGGTATGTTGTCGAAACCTTTTCGGACGGCGATACGTTTGTGCAGTCCGCGAGCAAGGCCGTGCCTGCCTGCGTCATGCTGGATGTCCATATGCCGGGCCGGTCGGGAATTGAAATTCTCAAGGCGCTGAACGCGGAGAATTACCCGGCGCCGATTTTCATCATTTCCGGACAGGGCGACATTCCGATGGCGGTTGAGGCTATCCGGAACGGCGCGTTCGATTTTGTCGAAAAGCCGTTTTCGGCCGAAACGGTGCTCGACCGGGTGAAGGAAGCCATTGCGGCGATGAAGCAACGCCAGCCCGCCGAGATGGTGCCGTCGTTTCAGGGCGCGGAAATGCTGACACGCCGGGAGCTGGAGGTCTTGAAGGAGATCACCGACGGCGCCTCCAACAAGGAGGCCGGAAGGACGCTCGGCATCAGCCCGAGAACGGTCGAGGTGCACCGCGCCCGCATCATGGAAAAACTCGGCGCGCGCAATGCCGCGGACCTCGTACGGATCGTCCTGGGCCGCCCGTCGGCAGGCTGAACGCCCGGAAAAGTGCCAAACTACGGGCCGGAAATAGGCCTGCCGGGCCTTGCGTCCATGTAAGTAATGCTGCGGGCCCGTATTTGTGCGTAGTGCGGATCAGGCTTTCCTCGCTTAGATTGTTGTCCGAGGTTCGGTAATGCCGCCGGGCTCTGGAGATCTGTTCAGGTGGTCGTCCATATCGTCGAAGATGATGATGCCGTTGCCGATGCGCTTGCTCTGGCGCTCGAAGGTCTCGATCGTCTTCCGCAAACCTATTCGGACGGGGAAACCTTTCTGTCCCGGGCCGAACTTGCTTCGGATGACTGGGTTATCATCGATCTCGGCCTGCCGGGAATGAGCGGCACCGAAGTCGTCCGCCTGCTCAACCGCCTGCCGAGCCCGCCGAAAATTCTCGCCATATCCGGAAAGCCGCAAGTGACCCTCATGCAGCACATGAAGGAAATTCCGGAACTGAAGGTTCTGAGAAAACCGCTGTCGATCGAATCGCTGTCGGCCGCCATGATCTAGGTGCGTTACGCCTGCGTCATTACAACCCATATGTAGTTCTTCTTACGCATTCGACCGAATTCCTCCAAGCTATTGGACTCGTTAGAGTTTGCCTGCAAATCGCGGGCGTCGGACGGGGCGCCTCGCTGCAGCGGCCGGATATCCTCGTTTGCGGTGCAAACGTTTTGGCACTAAGTGCAGGATAAGGCCTCTGTCATTGCAATTCTTAGGCCGTGCAATTCTGCACGAAGGAGGGACACATGGCATATCTGGAAGCTGGCACCCCGGGCCAGGGCGCACCTGGCAGACCCGGAGGAAAGCCCGTTTGCGCTGTGAAAAGGACATCTTTTTCGGAGTTCGGCGGCAAGACAGCTCAATATGATACCCATGAGGTCATCTATTACGAAGGCGACCCGGCCAAGCGGCTTCACGAGCTGGTCAGGGGTACGGTGATGCTTTACAAGCTCCTGCCCGATGGCCGCCGTCAGGTGGTCGAAGTGCTTCAGCCCGGCGATATTTTCGGCCTTGCAATCGGCGAAGAATACGATTGCACCGCAGAGACGCTGACCGACACCGAAGTTCAGGAAATCGACCTGAAGCAGCTTGAGCAGTCGAACGAACTCCAGCGGACCCTGGCCAAATGCCTGACCAACCAGATGCGGGTGCTTCATGAGCATGCCGTTCTGCTGGGGCGCAAATCGGCCGTGGAGCGAGTCGCAAGCTTCCTGATGCATCTCGTGCCCGACCGCGGCGGCGTCGGCTGCGTCGGTCCGGGCGAGGAAGAGGATTGCTGCGATCTGCAGCTGCACATGACCCGGCAGGAAATCGCCGACTATCTCGGCCTGACCATCGAGACCGTCAGCCGCGTCGTCTCCGACCTGAAGCGCCGCGGCGTCATCCGCGTGGACAAGGCCGACAGGATCCACCTCAACAAGGTGTGCAGCCTGTGCCAGATGACCGGCATGCACTGAAGCGGATGTCTTTCCGCAAGGAACAGAACAGGCTGCGGATTTTCCGCAGCCTCTTTTGTTTCCGCCTCTGTTAAGAAACCGCCGGTCCGGCCCACCGGGTTCCCTATCTTGATCGGCTGGCCGGAAGACCGGCCAAATACCGTTACACCGCCGCCGAATGCCTGGCCTTGCCCGATGCCTGGCTTTCCGTCAGATAGGCGTCGAATGCCGCCGCCGCCAGCCGCACATAGGGCCGCCCGGCTTCGGTGACTTCGATCATGGTATTGTCGTTGGCGCCGTGCTCGAGCCGGACCAGTCCATCCGCCGCCAGATCTTCCAGTGCGCTGAAGGCATCGGCGAGATCCTGCGTGGTCCGGCCGTAGTCCCTGCACACCGGCGTCAGGTCGCAGGCGTAATTGGTCATCAGCTCTTCGATGATCCGGCCGCGCATGCGGTCGTCCGGCGACAGGGCGAGGCCCTTGGCGACAGGCAGTTTTCCTCGCTCCACGCAACGGCGCCAGTTGCCCACATCCGGCAGGTTCTGGATGTAGCCTGCGGACAATTTACCGATGGAAGAGACGCCGAAGCCGACAAGCTGTTCGCCCTGATCCGTCGTGTAGCCCTGGAAATTGCGTTTCAGAGACCCGTCCATGAGCGCGATGGCCATGCTGTCGTCCGCGCGGGCGAAATGGTCGAGCCCGATGGCGATATATCCGGCCTTCAGAAGCTCGTTGCGGGCAAGGTCGGCAAGCTCCAGCCGCTCCGCTGCCCGGGGAAGCGCCGTTTCGTCGATCAGCCGCTGGTGCTTGCGCATCCAGGGCACATGGGCATAGCCGAAGAGTGCAATCCGCCCGGGCGAAAGCGACAGGGTCTTTTCAACCGTATCCAGGATCGTCGCCGGTGTCTGGCCCGGAAGTCCGTACATCAGGTCGAAATTGAGAGCCGTCACACCGGCCGCGCGCAGATGGGCGGAGGCATCGGCTACGACCTCATAAGGCTGGATCCGGCCGATCGCCTGCTGAACCGCAGGGTCGAAATCCTGCACGCCGAGGCTCGCGCGGTTGATCCCGATCATGGCAAAGGTCTCGGCCAGCTCCGCGGTCACGAGGCGCGGATCCAGTTCGATAGCGTGTTCGACGTCCGGGGCAAGATCGAACAGGACCCGCATCAGCCCCGTCAGCTCGACCAGACTGTCCCGCGGCAGCAGGCTCGGCGTTCCGCCGCCCCAGTGGATGTGCCTGACAGGTCCCGCCTCGGTCAGATGTTTGCTGACCAGGCTGATTTCCTGAGCCAGCGTCGCGGCATAGGCCTTCAGCGGCGCGTCCCGGCGGGTCGCTTTGGTGTGACACCCGCAATAATGGCAAAGCTCCCGGCAATAGGGTACATGCAGGTAGAGCGACAGGCTGTCCGCCGCCGTCAGGCCGCCGAGCCAGCCTGCATAAGTCTCGGCGCTCACGCCCTCATTGAAATGCGGCGCGGTCGGATAACTCGTATAACGCGGAACATTGCGCAAGGCATGGGTAAGCGGATCTTTCATCATGGGTTTATCTTTCCGGCATTCACCGGAACGCGCCTTGATTTTGCTCAAATACAATCGGGAAAGCCGGAGAAAACGCCGTGAACGATGTCATGAAAGGCAGTGCGGACAGACGCTACCGCCTCCACGGATCGCCGGACAGTGCGAATTTCGTCGTGCGCATGGTCCTTGAGGAGCTTGGCGTGTCCTACGAAGACGTTGCGGTCGACCGGCTCAACTATCAGCAGCAGTCGGCGGAATACCGCAAGCTCAATCCGCAAGGGCTGATCCCGGTCCTGGAAGCGCCCGGCCAGGATGCGCCGGTGTTCGAGACCGGAGCGATCCTGCTCTTCCTGACCGAGCGGCATCGGGCGCTGGCGCCGCTCCCGGCGGCACCTGGCCGGGGACGTTTCCTGAAATGGCTGTTTTTCATTTCAAACACCCTGCACTCGGATCTGAGGATCTCCTTCAAGCCGGAACGATATTTTCCGAAAGAAACGGGACGGGGGCTTTTCATCGACACGCTGATCGAACGGATCGCGGTCAGCTTCGGGCATCTGGACAGGGAAATTGCAGCGACGGAGGGACCGTATCTCTCGGGCGGGGACCTGACCTGCAACGATCTTTATCTGGCCGGTTGCGCCCGCTGGGCGCAGATTTACCGCAATCGGGACAGATGGAACCTGGAAGGAACGCCGCATTTGCGCCGCCTGCTGGAAAGACTGGAAAACCGCCCCGCTGTCCTGCGGGCCTGCGAAAAGGAATTCATCGCAGGGCCGGCCTTCACGAAACCCGTGCCGGTGGACCTTCCGGGAACGGCTGCCTGAAACACATCTTGTTCATGTTGATCGGTGCAATCAACCATGCAAAGGATGATCAATAATTCTATAGGGCGAAGACCTCTATGACGCTCAACGGTTGCTGATGTCTCTTTCCACGATTGAAACCGCCACCGGCCGTTTCGCCCTCACGCTTCTGATTGCCGCCTTGGGGGGAGGCACCTTTTATCTGCTGGACCTGCCTGCCGCCTGGCTTTCCGGCGCCATGGTGTTCGTGGCCGTGACGACGCTGGCAGGTGTCCCGACGCTGTTGCCCGCTCGGCTTCGCGACGCGCTGTTCATTCTGATCGGCATCTCGATGGGGGCGGGCGTGCGGCCGGACGTGGTGGAGCGCATCGGCGAATGGCCGGTTTCCATGGGCATGCTGGTCGCCGTCATGGTCGGCGTGACCTATGCCGGTTACGCGGTCCTGCATTTCGGCGCCAAATGGTCGAAGGAGACCGCCTTTTTCGGGGCCATTCCTGGGGCGCTCTCCTATGTCATCGCACTGGCCACGGACCGGGGCGCGGACCTGCCGAGGATCGCTTCCAGCCAGTCGTTGCGGCTGTTCGTTCTGGTGGCAATCCTTCCCTTCGCAGTCGTCCACTCCAGCGGCGAGGTGGTGGGGGGAGGCGACGCCGGGCTTGCTTCCCGTCCTGTCGATTTTCTCATCGGCCTGCCGCTCTGCCTGGTGGCGAGCTGGCTGGCGATGAGACTGCGCATTCCCGGCGGCTGGATGACCGGTGCCTTCTTCATGAGCGCCGGACTGAACGCGTCGGGCGTCCTGACGCTGGTGCTGCCGGGTTTTGTCGTGCTGCCCTGCTTCATCATGATGGGCGCTTTCATCGGCTGCCGCTTCGCTGCGATGACGCTGCGCCAGTTCATCGGTGTTCTCGGCGCTTCGCTTGCCGCCTTTACAGCCGCTTTCGTGACCTCGCTCCTCGGAGCCTGGATTGTTTCCGAGCTGGTGCACATCCCCTTCGGCCAGGCGCTGCTTGCCTATGCGCCGGGCGGCCTTGAGGTCATGACCCTGCTTGCCTTCATGCTGAACCTCGACCCGGCCTTCGTCGCCGCCCATCAGATCGCCAGGTTCACCGCCATGGTGCTGTTCCTGCCGTTCATCACGGCACTGGTTCTGGGCAGGCGGTAATGTCGGCCGGTGCCGTTCTCACTGGCGGATATAGTGAAGCCTGTCGAAACGCCTGCGCCAGTCGGCGACGCGGCCCGCCATCGCTTCGGGATCGTTCGAGCGCAGGGCTTCGCCGATCACCCGGGCGAGCTCCGGCATATGATCTTCGCGCATCCCCCAGCGGACGAGTTCCGGGGTGCCGATCCTGAGGCCGTTCATGTCGCCGTCGACCGGGGCGAGCGGCAGGCCGATGCCGCAGGCGAGGAAGCCCGCCTTGCGCAGCTTCTTCGACGCCGTCTGGCCACCGCCGAAGGCCGCCGCCTCGAGCGCGAACTGATGTGAGGCGGTAATGCCCCTGGCCGTTGAAAACACCGGCAGGCCTTCCTTGGCAAGCGCCTCTGCCAGTGTCCGCGCGGTGCCGGCCATTGTTTCCGCATAGGCCCTGCCGTAGTCCCTCCAGTCCAGCAGGGTGATGGCGAGAGCCGCGGACTTGGCGACGTCGAAATTCGCGGTCAGGCCGGGAAAGGCGATCGCATCCAGCTTCCGGGAAAGCGCCTGCTCGTTGGTGACGATCAGGCCGCCGGCGGGACCGCCCAGGCTCTTGTAGGTGCTCATGGTCATGAGATGGGCGCCTTCGGCCAGGGGATCGGCGAAGACGCCGCCGGCGATCATGCCGCACTGGTGGGCCGCATCGAACAGGACGAGCGCGCCGACCTCATCGGCGATCGCCCGGATCTCCGCCACCGGGTGCGGGAAGAGGTTCAGGCTCATGCCGATAGTAAGGAGCTTCGGGCGTACTTTAAGGGCAAGCGTGCGCAGGCCCTGCAGATCGATGGTGTAGCCGTCCGGATCGACGGGGGCCTCGTGGATGTCCAGGCAGTAAAGGCCGGCGCAGCCCGGCTCGTGATGGGTCACGTGGCCGCCGACGGAGGCCGGCGGCGCGATGATCGCATCGCCCGGCTTTGTTGTCGCCATGAAGGCGTAGAGATTGGCAAGTGCCCCCGAGGCGACCCGGATCTCCGCGTAGCGCGACCGGAAGATCTCGCAGGCCAGATCCGCCGCGATCACCTCGATTTCCTCGATGGCTTCCAGGCCCATCTCGTATTTGTCGCCCGGATAGCCCAGCGAGGGGCGGGAGCCGAGCCCGCTCGACAGCAGCGCCTCCGCCCTGGGGTTCATCACGTTGGTCGCCGGATTGAGATTGAAACACTCTCGCTCGTGGATCGTCCGGTTTTCCTCCGCGAGGGCTTCGATGCGCTTGGCGACCTGATCCGATGTCAGGGCGCCGGTGCCGGCGGAAATCTCATCGATGCGTGCCGCGGCAATGGCGGGCAGCCAGGGGCGCAGGTCGTGGGCCGTCATGTCGGAACTCCCGGGAAGGCTTTTGAATGGACTGTCCCAGACTTGTCCGGCTGACGGCTGAATTTCAACCTGTTTTCTTGAGAGGCGCGACGGCCTGATCCTGGGACCGGCACAACAGGATGCCGTCGAAATACTCTGCGAGTTCCGAATAGGCGTCGAGCGGCAGCACCTGGGCCACGTACTGGTCCGGGCGAACCACCACGATGCAGCCCGATGCGAGGTCGATGCCGCGCATCGCAAAAATGTCCTCGCCGCCTTTCAGGTCCGGGCAGAACATCTTTTCATAGTCCCGCAGTCCGAACCGGCCTTTCCGGGGAAGCAAAAAAGCCGGCAGGCGGGTGAGGTCCAGATCATGGTGGCTCTGCTGGAAGATCACCCGCAGGTCGATGGCCGCATCCGCATCTTCACCGGCTGCCGTGTGCCGGACGACCGGCGAAGTCGGGTCGGTTTCGAGAAACGCGCACAGGCGATGAATTTTCGATTCCCCGGACATGGGATCTTCCGACCCCGCGAAGGCGAAGAGACGCCAGCGGCCGTCCGCCTTGAAGGCATGTCCGAGATGGACCGGCTTGCCGTCTGCCAGGCGGATCACCGGTGCGGAGTGAAAGCGCATGCCGATGGGAAAGCCTGTGGCAAGGTCCTGATGGTCTTGCCCGCCTGTCAGTTTCGAGGGACGGTAACGCACGGCAGTGCCGGCAGTGTAGCGCCCGTGCTGGACGAAATACTTCTGGACGTCCGCCGGTTCGACACCGTCCGGATTGCTTTCCGACTTCAGCGGCGCGCTCAGCATCGCCGCCCACTCGCGGTCGAAGTCGATCAGTTCCTGGGCGACCGCCTGGCGCTCGGCGGAATAGGTGTGCAGCAGGTCCGGCGCGCTCCGGCCGGTGAGCACATGCGCGAGTTTCCAGCCGAGGTTGAACGTGTCCTGCATGGAAACGTTCATGCCCTGGCCCGCCTTCGGGCTGTGGGTGTGGCAGGCATCGCCCGCGATGAACACATGGGGCAGGCGCGTCTCCGTTTCGTCCTCCGGCACGTCGTCGAACTTGTTGCACACGCGCTGGCCGATTTCGTAGACCGACCACCAGGCGACTTCCTTCACGTCCAGCGAATAGGGATGCAGGATGCGCTGCGCGGCCGCGATCAGCCGCTCGACGGTGATGTTGCGGCTCGCCACACGCTCATCCGCGTTGAGCTTGTCGAGCTCCACATAGATGCGTGCCAGATATCCGCCCTCGCGCGGAATGATCAGGATGCTGCCTTCCCCGGCGGACTGAACGAGTGTCTTGAAGCGGATATCGGGAAAGTCGGTGACGGCGAGCACGTCCATCACGCCCCAGGCCTGATTGGCGGAATCGCCTTTCAGTTCGCGCCCGAGGGATTTGCGCACGGTGCTGCGCGCGCCGTCGCAGCCGGCGACGTATCGGGCCCGGACGATTTCGACCTCGCCCTCGTGCCCGGCGCCCGTCCGTTCCAGCCGGACGGTGACAGGATAATCCCCGGCGGACGGTGAGGTGTCGCGTGAGACGTCCAACAGACGGCGTGCATAATTCGGTTCCAGCCGGTTTGCCGACTTGCGCATGACGTCCAGATAGAAATCGTGTACGCGCGCCTGGTTGAGGATCACATGCGGAAATTCGGAAAGCCCGTCCTCGACATCCTGAACCCGGCCGCTGCGGGCGATATCCTGCGGCCGGTCCGGATCGGGTTTCCAGAAGGTCGTCTCGTTGACCCAGTAGGCCTCGCGCATCATCTTTTCGCAGAATCCGAAGGCGTGGAACATTTCCATCGTGCGGCAGGCGACGCCGTCGGCCTGGCCAAGTTCCATCGGTCCGTCCTTCTGCTCGACGATCCGGGTCCGGATTTCCGGAAAGGCGGACAATTGCGCGGCAAGGGTCAGTCCGGCTGGCCCGCAGCCGACGATCAGAACATCGACCTCTTCCGGCAGCGTATCGGTGTTGGCAAGCATCCGGCTGTCTTCGTTTGCCGGAGCGATATCCGGATCACCGGCCTGGAAACCGTTCAGATGAAATTGCATGGGACTGCTCCTCCGACTTGCCTCACGCGGCTGTCCGGCCGTTGCCGTTGCCCGTGATTATATCCGCCGCGCGTGGCCCGGCGGCCGTCCGTTTTGACAATCTCCCGGCGATGCTGAAACTGGCATCGGCAGGTGAAATATTTAATCAGTATACTTATTATCAGTATACTGTCAATTTGCAGAGCAAGCGTGGAGACGATCGTGAGAGACATCAATGACATGCCGGGGCATCTTGTGCGCCGGCTCCAGCAGATAGCGGTCGCGGTGTTCCACGCGGAGGTCGAGGAGGCCGGGTTCGATCTGACCCCGGTTCAGTATGCCGCCCTCGTCAGGGTCAGCGGCCATCCCGGGATCGACCAGGCGACCCTTGCCGGTCTGATCGCCTATGACCGCACGACCATCGCCGGCGTGGTCGACAGGCTGGTCCAGAAGGGCTTCCTGAGTCGCGAGGTCAGCGGCAAGGACCGTCGGGCGCGGGTGCTGCACATGACGGTGGAGGGGGAAGCGGCCCTGAAGGAGATCGCGCCGGCGGTCGAGAAGGCCCAGACCGTCATGCTGAGCGGCCTGAGCGAAGACGAGGCGGCGGAATTCATGCGGTTGCTGCGCAAGGCGACCGAGGCCGCCAATGACCTCAGCCGCGCACCGTTGCGCGCGGCACCGAAGGAGGCCGGAGCGGGGAATTAGCGGAAACAGGCGGGACGAAGGCTCGAAGCACTCAGGCCGTGCGCCGTTCGCGGCCTCTGTAACGGATGGCGGGGCCGAGCGCCTCCAGCGTTTCCGCGGCGGAGCCTTGCCAGTTCTGCGCGAGATGCCCGGCCATATGGGCCGCGGCGGGGCTTGCGCCGCGGATGTCGGGGTGGCCGGCGGCGACCGGGCAGGCGCCGAACGCGGCATTCGGCAGGTCCAGCCTGGACAGGTCCTTGGGTCCGCAGCGGGCATCTCCCTGAACGGAGATCACGCCGTCGATTGCCGCCGGATAGACCTTGTTTCCCCGGGCCGGCGCCGAGGCGACGACGAGACTTCCCGCCTGAAGGAAGGCGTTGATCTTCACGAAGAGTTCGGTGGACGGACGGGCGATGCCGATGGAACAAAGCACGATGTCGGGCGGACTGGATGCCAGCCAGTCCAGGGCGTCGCAGACGGCCTGAAGGGAAGTCGAAAGCTGTCCCGGAAACACGGCGGCATTGATGAAGGCGATGCGGTCTCTATGGGAGCGGATCGTTTCCGCCATGGCCATGGCATGATGGCGTGCATGGGGCGAACCGTCCTCTGGACAGAAGCGTGCCTGGCCGGCGAGGTCCGGAAAATCCTTCGGCAGAGGGCCGTCGATCAGGCCGATCCGGATCATGAGGCCTCCCGGGCTGAAAACTGCGTCAGATCGATTTCGGCGTCGAAGTCGCCGTAGCGCGCCGCGTCTCCATGGGTGACGACAAGGCGGGTCCGGTCGCCGAAGCGCGCGTCGAGGGCCGCCATGATCCGGGACACCCGGCCGGCATCCACTTCCGACAGGCTTTCGTCGAGGATCAGGATCTTGAACGGCTGCAGCAGGGCGCGCGCGAGGCAGAGGCGCTGGCGTTCCCCGCCGGAAATGTTCAGCCCGCCTTCGCCCAGCCAGGTGTCCAGGCCGCCGGTGGCAAACTGGCCGTCCAGCTCGACAAGCCCAAGGGCGTCGCGCATCTCGTCCTCGGTGGCTTCGGGCGACCCGAGACGGAGATTGTCGGCGAGCGAGCCGGAAAAGACATGGCCTTTCTGCGGCACCAGGGAGACAGCGCCGCGCAGACCGGCAAGCTGCAGACGGCGCAGGTCGATACCGTCGAGCCGGATGACGCCCTCCTGTGGATCGTCATGGCGTTGCAGAAGACCGAGCAGGGAGGACTTGCCGGTTCCGGAGGGGCCGTGAAGCCGGACCTTGCTGCCGGCCGGAAGGGTGATGTTCACATCCCGGAAGAGTGGGGTTCCGGCAACCGGGCCGTAAGCCACGCCGGAAAGAACAAGCTCCCCTCCGCCCTCGCCAGGCGGCAGGGGCATTGCCGGATCGCGGACGTCCTCTTCGGCGCTCATGATCTCGTCCAGCCGGTCCAGCGCCGCCTTCATGCGCGCCTGACCGTGCCAGAGCGAAATCAGCGACTGCATCGGCCCGATCAGGAAGCCGAGATAGGCGGTAAAGGCGATCAGGGACCCGAGCGGCATCGTGCCGTCGATGACGGCAAGGCCCCCGACCAGGAACACCGCGCCCCGCAGGACCGCCGTTAGCACCATCGGCACCGACCGCGTGACCTCGCTCCACATCTGGGCGGAGAGAAGCGCGGAGATCAGGCCCTGCTGGCGCCGGTCGATCCGGGAGGCGGCGGAGCCGGTCGCGTTGAGCGCCCGCAAGGCGCTGAGGCCGGTGATGGTTTCGGCGAGGCTCGAGGCAAGGTGCCCGCGGGCCTGGCGGACGTCGCGCGCCTTGGCGTGGGTCACGGGCCGGGCCTTCGCGAAGAAGAGCAGCTCGACGGGGGCAAGCGCCAGCGCCAGCAAAGCGAGTTTCGGCGAGAGCACGAACAGCATGACCAGCCCGCCCGCTAGCCGCAGCAGGCTGCCGCCGCCGGTCACCAAAGCGGAGAAGGTGAACTGCTGCACTTCCCCCGCATCGCCGTCGAGACGGCTCATCAGTTCGCCGATCTTCTGGCGCGCCTGCCAGCGCGGCGATTGCGCCAGGATCCTTGCCACCGCCGCGCGGCGCAGGTCGGCGAGCAGACGGGCGGAAAAGTGGAGATGCAGCAGGGAATTGAGGGCACCGAGCGCAAGCGCGGCGAGGCCGACCGCAAACAGTACGGCCACGTAGGAGACCAACGCCTGCTTGTCTCCCGCCATCAGCCCCTTGTCGATGACCAGCTTGGTGAGCCAAGGCGGAACCAGTGCCGTGATCGCGGCGACGAGCGACAGGGCGAACAGGGCGGCGAGCGGGCCGCGATAGGGCAGGACCAGCGGCGCGAGCCAGCGGGCTTCGCGGACCCCGAACAGGCGATCGAGCACGGCACGCAAAAGCGGCCGTCGCGCCGTCGCCCCGGCGGTCGTTTCCGGTCCGGCCACTGTCGTTGCCTGCCTCATGCGGTCTCCTTCTGTTTAAGCTTCAGTCAGCGTGACTTGAGCTAATCAAAGCGGCACCATCCTCACGCTCGGCGCTGTCCCGGACTTGATCCGGACCTGAAGTCCAAGGACTTCGGGAGCAGGCCCCGGTTCAAGACCGGGGCGGCTCGTTGCCAGGGCGCGCTAACTCCCCGTGCTGATCACATGCATCGTCCCGGCGGCCATGTCGCCGCCGGACGGCAGGAGGATCTCGCCGATGCGTTCCAGCGTTTCGGCATCGTAGACGCCGATGTCCTCGTTGGTGCCGCCGACATAGATCTCCTTCCCGTCCGACGAGATGTTGACGCAGTAATAGGTGTGCGGCAGGTCGACCCGCTTGATCAGCTCCTTCGTGTCGAGATCGTGCTTGGAGAGCTGCGTATAGACCCCGTAGAGCTTGCTCTTGTCGTTCGGGTCCCGGACGGCTGAGAACATGATCACCTCGAAGCTGGCGAAATCCTCGATTTCGCTCTCTCCGGTCTTCAGATCGACGGTCTCGTATCCCCAGACGAAATCGGCGAGTTCGCTTTGCGTTTCATCGGTGAACTTCGCGGCCGAATAGAGCAGCAGGAACTCGTCGGCCTGGGTGCCGATCGGCCAGAAGGCGAGCACGTCCGGGCCGGAATAGGTCGGCCGGTCCCAGGACTTGTTGGCGATCTTGATCGTCGTCTCGCCCGTCTCCGGGTCGATGGCGAAGATTTCGTGGCCGGCGGCATAGAGCGTTCCGTCCTCTCCGGTCGCCATGACGCTCATGCGCCGCGGCGCCGGAAAGCTGCGCACCGGCTTGGCATCGAGACCGGCTGCGGTGTCGTAGACCGCCAGCTCCGGCTCCAGGATCTCGTAGCGGTCGGCATGGAGACGCACCGGATTGCGGACCGTATAGACCTCGCTGCCATCCTTGGAGACGGCGAGGGAGGCAATGGTCTTGCGGCGGATGTCGCCCTCCGACTGGTGGGCGGAAAACACGGTCTCGCAGGTCGATAGGTTGACGCCGTAGACGTCCTCCCAGCGGTTGGCGAGGATATAGGCGATGGTGTTGTCAGGCGACATGGCGATGACGCCGGGGATCAGGTTGAAGTCGAGCTTGCAGTCGGTCTCCACGGACCGGGCCTTGGCGTCGATGACGTAGAGCCGGTCGGGTTTGGCGACCGTGACGATCAGGTCTTTGGCGAGCGCGGGCAGGGCGGTGAGCCCCAGGCAAAGCGCCGCCGTGGTTGCGATCAGGTTTCGCATCGGGTGTCTCCGAATTCTTGCGGCATCAAGCCGGTCAGGTTTCGCTGTCGGACGGGAAGACCGTGCCGAGGCTGCGCCAGTCCTTGCCGGCGTTGTCGGCATCCGCGTTCCAGTCCTGGTAGGAGTTGATCGTGTCCGGCACCTGCGCGGGCCACCAGCACGGGTCGGAGCAGCCGTAAAGGTCCGCCTCCATCGGCTGGCAGAGAGCGGCGACGCCGCCGAAGGGATCGACTTCCCAGCCGGGATCGAGCGTCGAGGCGCAGCCGGCGACGATGGTCTGCATGGCGCGGACCTCGTCCATGGCGTCGGTTTCGACCGCCTTGACGACGCGGTCGGCCTTCTGGTTCAGGGGCTTCAAGTGTTTCATTTGCCGTATGCCCTCCGCGGCATGATGTGATCGGAAAAGTATGCCGGCGCGCCGGCGATCAGGTCGCCGTAGACGCCGATGCCGAAATCGACCCAGTCGCGCATCAGGTCGCAGTAGTGGTAGGTCGGTTTCAGCGGATCGGAGAAATGGGCGTAGCTCTCGTGGTAGCAGCCGCCGGCGCAGATGTTGCGGATGCGGCAGGTGGAGCAGCCCTTGTCGGTGCGGTCGGCCCGGTCCTCGATGAAACGCGCGAGCTTCTGCTTCTCGATGCCGTCCTCGACCGTACCGTAGGTGTCCATGTCGGAACCCGTGAAACGGTGGCAGAGGTTGAGCCCGCCTTCGTGATCGACCGCCAGCATGCCGAGACCGGCTCCGCAGGGTAGGGCCTTCGAACGGCCTTCGTAAAGGTCGGTCATCAGCTGGTGCATGTTGGAAAAGCCGATGTTGCGGCCCTTCAGCGCCTCGTCCCGGTAGAGCCGGCCGAGCCGCTTCATCTCCTCGAACACGGTGACCAGTTCGTCGCCGGTCAGGTTGAACGGCGTGACCGGACCAGAGGTCACCGGCGAGAAACCGACCTCATGGAAGCCGATGCCGTTCTTCAGGTGGTCCCAGATCTCGTAGACCGCCGTGACGCCTCTGGTCAGCGTCACCCGCCCGCCGACCGGGCGGGAGGTGTAGCGTTCCAGGAGCATTCCGGTCTTGGCAGCGACGACGTCATAGGTGCCCTTGCCGCCGACGGTCTTGCGGTTCCTGTCGTGGAGCGCCTTCGGGCCGTCCATCGAAACGGTCAGGCCGAAACGATGGGCATTCAGCCAGTCGACGATTTCCTCGGTGAGCAGCGTCGCGTTGGTGGTGAGCGAGAAGTCGACCCGCTTGCCGAGTGCGCCGAAGCGCTCCTCCGCGTAGCCGACCACATCGCGGATCAGTCCGATATTGCTCAGCGGTTCGCCGCCGAAGAAGACGATATTGTAGCTGTCGCGGTCCGGACTTTCGGCGAGAAGAAGCTCGATCGACCGCTTGGCCGTCTCCAGCTCCATGCGCCGGCCCTTCGACGGCGTGTCCAGATCCTCCTTGTAGCAGTAGGTGCAGGAGAGATTGCAGCCGGTGTTGACGTTCAGGACGATCGTCGTCAGCGGGAAGTTTTCGATATGCACCGGCGGCCGTTCCGCCCGGGGCGGGCGGCCGTCAGTGACGATGTCGAGGTCGAGCAGGGACCGGATTCGCTCGGTGATGAGCTCCGGATCGACCCGTCCCTGGAAGCGCTCGCGCACATCCTCCTCGCTCACCCTGGACCGGTCTGCGAACAGGTCGATCACGTCGCTGTCGAGGCGGTCGATTTCGAAGAGCGACGTGGTCGGCACGTGAAACAGCAGGTGCCGTCCGTCGACCTCGACCCGATGCGCGTTCTGCGGCTGAAAAAAGAGATATCCCATGGTTTTCAACTCCTTGGTTCAGCGGATCGGGGGATCGTTCCAGCGCTGGACCGTGACGATGAGCTGCCCTTCGCCGGAGACCTCGCCGCTCGTGGCCAGAACCTTCAGATTGCCGGCGTTGTTGGTTGAGAAGGGACGCTCCGGATTGGGACCCGCGACGGCCGGCACGAAGATGCCGAGCCCTGAGTCCATTTCGCCGGCATGTTCCACGTCCTTCAGCTCTTCGGCTTCCTCGTTGAAGGCGGTGACCGACCAGGTGGCGGGCACGATGCCGATGCGGATGTCGTCCTCCGTCCCCGGCTGGCCGTCTGGGCCGTTCCAGTAGCCGACCGCGTCGAAGCGGGCAGGGACCTTGCCCGTCAATCCGCCACCGCCGCCGACGCGGGCGACCGCGAAGCCCGGCTCGACCTGGAGGCTGTCGATATGGCTGTAGACGGCAAGCGCGTCCTCAACGCCCGCATCGCCGGACGCGACGGAGACGGCGCCGTTGGCATCGGCCGCGGGGCTGATTTCGATGGCCGCGCCATAGGCGTTGGAGGTTCCGCCGGACGCGTCGACGGCGCCGGAAAGCGCAACGCTTTCTAGGCCGGTTCCGACCACCTGCACCGAAGCGCTGCCGCCGGCCGGCAGGGTCGACGGCACCACGCCGACGATAGCCGGCGTGCCGCCGGCCTTCACGGCCGAGAACGTGCCGCCGAGGCTGTCCTCGTCATGCAGGAACTGGCGGCCGGAAAGCGACGCGCCGTCCTCGGAAATCGCCAGCACCTGGCGGTAGGCAGCATCGCCGATGGTCAGGTTCGCCCGCCATTCGTAGCCGGTATAGACGTTCAGCTTGCCGGAAACGGCCAGTTCCTCGCCGCCGGCGGTCATCAGCGTCCCGGAGACGGTGTAGGGCTGGGCATCCCCGGAAACCTCGAGCGTGCCATAGGCCTCGCCCTTGTCGGGAAGCTGTGTGGTGAACACCCAGGATCCGGTGGCGGCCGGTTTGTCCGCAGCCGCCCAGGAGGTCCAGGCATCGGTTTCGAACGGATATTTTTCCGCAAGCAACGGCACGACTTCCTCGCGGGCGAGCTTCAGCCATTCGCGGTCGCGGGCAAGCGCCTGGTATTCCAGGGTCGGCCACTGGCCGACGTGGAAATCGATATGAAGGTCCCATTCCTCTTGTGTACGCCGCTGCAGGCCGACGCGGGCGGCCGAATGGCACCGGGCGCACATCTCGCCGAGCGGCGCTTCCGGGGCTTCCACCACCGCAGGCTGGCGTTCGAGAATGTACCGGAAGTCTTCGGCTTCCGAAGGCGCAAGGCCTTGCGTATCGGACAGATAGTGAACCAGCTCGCTTTGCACCTCCGGCTCGATTTCCATGCCGTGAAACAGGCGCATGCGGACGATGGTCATCAGCCAGCCTTCCGGCGTCTTGCGCTGACCCTCGATGCGGCTCAGCGCGCCGTTGTCGTCCGCGGCATGGCAGCCGCCGCAATTTTCCTCCAGCAGCGCGGCGCCGTCCTGCGCCACTGCCGGGAGCGGCAACAGAAGCATCATCCCGGCCAGGCCGGCAAGATGCCCCTTTCGCAGTCGTTTCATCATGCTGTTTCCCTCGTTTTGACGTGGTGCTCTCGTATTTGGTCTCGTGTTCCAGACAGCAACCCGCGGCTTTGCAGCCAGCGGGAGGCCTGGACCCAGGCAGGCGATCGGTCGGACTGGGCGAAGGCTTCAGGCGGGGTATCGAGGAGATCGCGCACCGGCAGTCCCGCGACAAAGGCGACGCCTTCCGGGTCCTGCGGCGTGATCAGAACGTCGCGTTCTCTCAGCCGGTTGCCCTCGATAACCACGCGGCGCTGGAGACAGATCCCATCGGCGACGGCATGCGCCGGTTCGCTATCCGGCCAGGCGGCGCGCGCAGCCCAGAACGGATGTTCGGCGAGATCCCGCTCCAACCGGTAGAAATCGCGGCCAATCCGCGCCTGGCGCCAGAAGGTGCCCGCCACGCGGTGACGATGAAAACGGGCGGCGAGGTCGCTTCCGGTTTCCGGGGTTTCCAGAAGCGTGAGAACGCTCGGCACCGCGGAGAGCGCCGAGGAAAGCGCCCAGAACATGCCGTGACCTGACAGCGGGTCGATCGCTACGGCGGCGTCACCGATCGAAAGGATGGGAAGCTGTAGCTCGGGCGTGGACAGAACCAGCCCGGCAGGCCGGGCGAGCAGACCACCTTGAAAGGCAGAGCCATTGAACCGCCCTTCGAATTGCGGCTGCGCGAGAAAGCGGTGCATTCGCTCAAGCAGGGCGGCCTGTCCGGAACCGGCCAGATCGCCCACGTCGACGGAGATCTGCAGCCAATGGCCGAATGCGGGATCCTGCGCCGACCAGATCCAGCCCTCCGGAGTGGCCTCGACACAGGTCCCCGCTGTTCCGGCCGGTGTTGCCAGCAGGCCCGCGACGGCAAGCGTCTGCGGGCCTTTCTGCCGGGTAGCGGACTGCGCCTGGCGCCCCCGGGCGTCGACCATCAGCCGGGCGCGCACGAGACTGCGGTCCGAAAGGCTCAGGGTAACGCCGCTCTCCGGATCGCAAGAGACGATCCGGCGCAGGCGGGATTTGTGGAAATGGGCGCCGGCCGCGACTGCTGCCCGCCTCAAGGCGCCGTCGAAGTCGTGCCGGCGGACAAGGCGCTCGCCGTTGGAAGTCTCGCTGAGACCCGACCAGCGGACCGAGCGATGCATTGGCCTTCCCGCCGCCAGCAGGGCCTCGTCCAGTCCCCTTTGCCGCAGGATATGCGCGACCCGCTCGCCCAGGCCTTCCAGGCGCGAGCGGGTGGTTGCCGGGTCGATCAGAACGACGTCGACCCCGGCGCGCGCCAATTCATGCGCGGCGAACGCGCCGGCGGGTCCGCCGCCGACGACTGCCACATCGTAACAGGCTGCCAAAACTGTTCCCTCCTCCGGGCGCCCGTATGTTTACGGTGCGGTCCGGATCTCTCTGTGCCGTCATTAAGAGGGAGCGTTTCAGGGGCTTCTCGACATTTTCGGCCAAAATTCGATGCGGCTCTCAAAACGGAAGGGGACCGATTGCGCCGGGGAACAAGTTTTGTTCTACTTAGTTTTTGTGCATGCCATTTTCTTTAGCAGGTGCGGGAAATGCCGGTATCCGGACCGGAACGGACGACATGACGACAGGTGCGACCATCATCTCAGGCGCCTTGTGCGGACTGCAGAACATGCTGGCGAAACAAGGGCTCGAGCCGGCTGCGCTCGGCCGGCAGAGCGGCGTGCCGGCAAGCGCCTGGGACAGCAGGCAGGTCGAAATTCCGCTCGCGGCCTTCGTTCAGGTCTACGAACATGGCGCTGCAGCGCTCGGCCTGCCGGGCATCGGCTGGCAATCGGGCCCGCTGCTGGACCTGACGGATCTGGGCGAACTTGGAGAAGCAATCCTGTCTGCATCGACGGTCGGCTCCGCGCTCCGGACCTTCGAGCGCTTCCTGCGCTATGTGCAGAGCGAAACGGACATGCGCCTGACGGTGGCCGACGGCGTCGCCACACTGAGCTACCGCATTCTCAATCCGGATATCTGGCCGCGCAGGCAGGATGCGGAATTCACGCTCTCCGTTCTGACCCAGCTGATCCGGCGCGGAGCAGGGCCGGACTGGAACCCGGATCTCACCTGTTTCGAGCACTCGGCGACGCGCCGCCCGTCAAGCACGGAAGACGCCACCGGCAACCTCTGCCAGTTCGATTGTGAAATCAACGCATTGAGCTTCCCCGAAAGCGTGTTGAACCTGCCGATGCCCCGCGACGACGCCTCCCGGCACCGCAGGGCGCTGGAAAGCCTGACCCGGGGCCTGATCGCCAAGGCGCGCTCCAACGGACTGATCGACAGGACGCGCACGGCGATCTATCTCGGACTGGGCGCCGGTCTGGTCGACCAGGAAACGATCGCCCGCGACCTCGGCATGTCGCGCCGGAGCCTGCACCGTCATCTGAGCGGCGAGGGCGTGCGCTTCTCGACGCTACTCGAAGACTGCCGCTTCCGCGTCGCCCGTCACGCCCTGGCCGACACGGCGCATCCGCTGGCCCAGATCGCCTTCGAACTCAGCTATTCCGACCAGACCGCTTTCGAACGGGCCTTCAAGCGCCGGACGGGCATGACACCGAGACAATTCCGCCAAATCTACAGCCGCGCGAAGCTTTAGGCCGACGGATATTATGGCTCGTCCGTCTGTGGCGTGCCCGTTGCCTGAAGGATAACTGCCACGAGCACGACCGTGCCACCGGCGATCGTCAGCCATGCGGGTGTCTCGCCAAAGGCAATCCAGACCCAGACGGGAGCGGCCACCACTTCAAGCAGCATGAGAAGCGTCACTTCGGCGGCTGGCACGTGGCGCGCGGCGAGTGTGATGATGATGTATTGAACGCCGATCTGTACCGTGCCGAGAAGGATCGCGACAATGAGATCGTTCGGAGAAATCGCAAGATCGGGAACGAGAAACGCGCTGACCATGGCAGCGAAGACGCCTGCCAGGCAGGTTGCCGGGATCATGTCTATCTTCCGCCCGGCCCGGAAAGCGACAACGCTGGCCGCATAACCGCCGGCAGCGATCAGCGCGACGGCGCTTCCGGTAAGCGTGCCGGCGAAGAGCCCGTCCGCTAACATCAGGGCGACACCGCAAAGGGCGGCCGCCATGCAGGCCCACCCGGTGAGACTGACACGTTCGCCGAGGAAGATCCGGGCCATGAGGGCGGCCAGAAACGGCGACGCGCTCAGGATGAAGACTGCGTTGGCGACGGTGGTGAGAAGGAGCGCGAAAATATAGGCGATGAAGGCGCTGCCGAGACAGACCGCAACGACAGCGCCCCAGGGACCAATCCCGGCGAAACGCGCCGCCACTCCCGGACGGTTTCGGCCGCCTGACGCGAGCAGGAACAGAAACACGGTGAACGCGAAGGAGAGTGAACGGTAGAACAGGATCTGCCAGCCGTCCGCCTGATCCACGAGCCGGACCAGCACGCCGACGGAACTGGCGCACAGCGCGCCGAAGAGAATGGCCGCAACACCTAAGTCACGTGATGAAAGAGAGCGAATTCTAACCATTGAAAATTAGTTTTGACAGTTAGTTTGTTTCTGTCAAGCTTGGACTCCGATCTCGAAGACGGAGCCTGGAATGCCGCTGACCGATGACACATGGACCGATGCCAACTTCGTTGCCGGGGCGCTCTGTCTGGATTTCGCCAATACTCTGAGCGGACGCGGTCAGGGAAAGCAGAAGGATCGTTTCACCGACGAGGCGGCGCTCCGGGCTTGGCTGGCGGCAGCGGGGTTGCCACATCCGTTTGGGATGGGAGAACAGGCTTTCTTGACCGCAAGAGAGCTTAGGGAAACGGTCTTCGCGATTTTCGATGCGATCCGGAGGGGGGAGCAGGTTGCCCCTGCAGAACTGGCAACGCTCAATCGATTCCTCGCCGGTTCAGCGCTGCTACACCGGATCGTTCCGGAAGGCGGCGGTTATGCATGGCACTGGGATGCGTCGGCGAATGCATTGGGCGCTGCGCTCGGCCGCATCGCGTGGTCTGCCGCGGACCTTCTTACCACGCCAAAACGTCTGCGCATCCGCCAATGCAACGGCGAAAACTGTGCCTGGCTGTTTATCGATGAGACGAAAAATCGCAGCCGTGTCTGGTGTGACATGGCCGTCTGCGGCAACCGTGCCAAGGCGCGGCGTTTTGGCAACAGGGGCAGGGGCCTGGAAACCGAAGGCTAGATCAACGGATGTTCATTTGAGTTCGTCTGAACGTCCGTTGATCCGGGCCGTCGGATTTCCCGCATTTTGTCGGCGTGGCAGCGGTCATGGCCACCTGTTCGACCCGGAACCGAAGCCGCCGCTGTGTCCGCCCCTGACATTGCCAAGCTTGGTTCCATTCGGCTGCCGGACATAGCGGGTGACCTTGAGTTCGGCTTGCGAGATGCCTTCCCTCTTGCAGTATGCCTGGACGAGCCGCTCGGTGGCTTCATGCCTGACTTCCTGGGTCAGCGCTTTGGTTCCGGCGGTGCGCAGAACCTTGATGCCGTAACCGACCCCGACAACCAGCAGGACGGTGTCGGCGACGTAACCGGCCGCTTCCGCCACTCTCAGGATCGTGACGGCCGTTTCCGCCCCGTCGATCGTTTTCCTGAGATAGTCCGCAAGAAGTTGGCCGTTGTATTCCACCAAGCTGGCTGCGACCAGCAGGTAGATCTGCGCCTTGACCACGTCGCCCGCGGTATTCGCCCTGTACGCTTCCATTCTGAGTTTGTGTGCGCGGTTCCAGATCGAGATCCCGGGAAAGTCGGCCCCGCCAAGCAGGTCCGCCACCCGCGGAACGCCCGGTGCAGCGGTCTGGCGGTCGCGCATCAGCTTCGTGTGCAGGGACCAGCCGTTGTCGTACTCGGTGTCGAAACGGTCGAAGGCGCGGTCGAGCTTCTTCTGGACGTGGCCCGTCAGCACGGACCTGTAATAGCCCGCGCCCAGCATCGTCGTTCCGAGCAATTCCTCCCGGTCGATGAGCGCGTCTTCGGTCTCGATCGTATCGCCGTTATAGCCGAGCGAGAACCAGAATTCCCATTGGGTGGCGTCGCGTCCCTGCACCTGCCAGGGCTGACCCAGGCGCAGCCACACGCCCTTGGAAACGAGGATCTGCCGCACCTTTATCAGATAGTCGGCCTCGTCCGGGTTGTTGGTGCGCGGAACCAGGGCGTCGGCGGTCAGCATCTTGTTGTGATCGACCCGGATATGGCCGTCGCTTTTCGACACGTTGATCCGTCTGTCGAGGATTCTGTAGGCTTTCCGTTCCTTGGCCCGGTCGCGCAGGACCAGGTTGCCGGCGCGTGAGATCACCGCATCCTTCATGGCCTTCCGATAGGCCGCTTCGTACATCGGGTTGAGGACCGCGGCGTCGAGGACCTTCTGTATCTGCGCGACCTGTCCCTTCGAAAGCAGCCGTGCGAGCTTGGGAACCGTGGCGATAAGGTCCTCTGCTTCAGGTGCGCCCAGTTCTGCTGCCTTCCTTCTGTTCCTTGTTGCGTTTCCCATGTGATTTTTCCTTGCGAAAACGGATATTTCTGTCGGCTGTCCGGTTCGATGACTTCCCGATGCCGGTCCTGCCTAATTTCCTAATGAAACGCCGGGAAACATGCCGGAACTCGCCGGTCCGCACCTGTGCCGGAGAGCACAGCGCGCGCAGTCGGTTCCGATGACGGGGAAGTTCCGGCCGTTCGCCTCGAACGCCGGCTGCCTGAAAGGAATTTTGTGGGCGGCTTGTACCGCGGCGTTACCGCAAGTCGGGCTTCCCGGCGGCATAGGGGCTCAGGGCCGACAGGACGAAGGCATGCGTCGGCGTCGCGATGCCGGCCTGTGCCCCGAGGCGCACGACGGCGCCGCTCAGATGATCCAGTTCCAACCGCTTGCCGCGCTCCAGGTCGTCGAGCATCGACGCGCGCATGGTCGGCGGGAAGGTGGCCGCCAGGGCGCGTGCGCGTTCCGCGGCCCCTTCGGACAGCGACGGACACAGGCGCTCGCCGACGGCAGCCGTCTCCTCGATCGCCTGTTCGAAGAGGGGCCGCGCGCGCGGATCGTCCAGGATCGGGCCGAGCGGCAGCCGCGTCACCGCCGTTGCGGCGCTGAGCGCGCTCAAAACGATGAACTTGTCCCAGATCCGCGCGTCGATGTCGCCGACAAGTTCTGCGTCGACCCCGGCGGTTTTGAGCATTCGTTCCAGCGCCGCGCAGCGCTCACTGGAGGATCCGTCGAACTCGCCGAAGACCAGCCGCGCGAAGGAGCTGTTGTGGCGCACGATGCCCGGCGCGCGTATGTCGGCCGGGATGACCGCGAGGCCGCCGACGACACGCTGACCGCCTACGATTTCGCCGATCCGCTGCCATCCGTCGATGCCGTTCTGGAACGATACCACCGCCGTGTCGGGTCCGAGCAGCGGCGCCATTGCGCGGGCAGCCTCCTCGGTGTCGTAGAGCTTGACCACGAAGATCACCAGATCCACCGGCCCGATTTCCGCCGGGTTGTCGGTCGCCATGATGTCCGGCAGATGAACGTCACCGAGCGGGCTTTCGATCCGCAGGCCGTTCCGTTTCAGGGCTTCCAGATGGGCTCCACGCCCAACGAAGGACACCTCGATACCGGAGTGTGCAAGGCGGCCCCCGAAATAACAGCCGAGCGCGCCCGCACCCATCACTGCGATCTTCATCGGATTTCCCTCCCATCTCAGGCCGCGCTTTCCCGCGCCGCGGCGTCCCGCATGGTGCCCGCCACCAGGGCGTAAGCGGTTGTCCAGGCGGCCCGGACTTCCGGCGTGAACCGTTCGCCGAGCCCCTGGGCCAGGGTCCATAGTAGCGCGGCACCGACGGACTCGTAATCCGCGGCCTTTACGCCGTAACCGGCGTGACGCACACCAAGCGCGCGCAGCTCCTCCAGGGTTTCCGCCGGCGCTTCGAGGCTGGAAACGACGAGATCGAGTGCCGTGACCAGGCGGCGCTTCTGCGCCTCCATGTCCGTTTTTGAAAAGAGTGCCTTCAAGCCTGGATCGATCTGAAACAGCCGGTCGTAGAACAGCGTCGCGGCGGTATCGGCGATCGGCACGACCCTGGCCCAGCTTTCCCGGATCAGGCGAGTGTCGTTGCCTGTGAGATGTATCATCGGAATGTCCTTTCCATCATTGACCCAAGGGAAATGTACGCTTGCAAAATCATCCTGAAAAATGAATAGTAGAGAAGAAAATGTTCTCGGTTTGAGATGATGGACCTGCGCGACCTTGAAATTTTCCATGCCGTGGTGACCGAGGGCGGCGTTACGCGAGCCGCCGAAAAGCTGTGCCGCGTACAGTCCAACGTCACCACGCGCGTGAAACAGCTCGAAGCCGAGCTGGAGCGGCCGCTCTTCCTGCGCGAAGGCAAGAAGCTGCATCTGGCCCCGGCCGGCCGGGTGCTGTTCGACTATGCCAGCCGGCTGCTGGACCTGGCCGAGGAGGCCCGGCAGGCGGTGCGGGATCCGCGTCCGCGCGGCCTGTTCCGGCTGGGCGCCATGGAAAGCACGGCGGCGGTGCGCCTGCCGGCGCCGCTGACGGAATTCTACCGCCGCCATCCGGAGGTCGAGCTGCACCTTCGAACCGGCAACCCGACCCAGTCGTGCACGGCGATCCTCTCGGGCGAGATCGACGCCGCCCTGGTGGCCGAGCCGGTGCTGGAAAACCGTTTCGACCATGTGGAGGCCTTCGTGGAGCGGCTGGTGATGATCGCGCCGCCCGACAGCGCGCCCATCGACGCCGGCGGACCGGTTCCCGACACGGCGATCGTCTTCGAAAACGGCTGCCCGCACCGCCGCCAGCTCGAGGCCTGGTATGCCGCGCGCGGCGACATGCCGGCCAAGTCCATCGAACTCGGCTCCTATCACGCCATGTTCGGTTCCGTCGTTGCCGGCATGGGCGTGGCCGTGATGCCGGAAAGCGTGCTGCAGGCGTTTCCGGAAAACGACCGCGTTGCCGTCAACCCGCTCCCCGAAGCGTTCCGCGAACTGCGCACGCTGCTCGTCTGGCGCAAGGGCGCGAGCTCGCCGAGCATCGGCGCCCTGATCGACATTCTTCAGGAACCGCCCGCCGGGAAGGGAGCAAGCCAGAGACCTGCGCCCCACCGGAGAGGCAACGCGCTTGCAAAAAGCAGTTGACCGTCAGCCGGTTTCCCAAACATGCTGACGCCCACCCGCCAGGGTCAGGAGAACGAACCTGAGAACAGGATCATGGGAGGAACGCGGTGCGCGCGGCAGTTGTTCGGGAATTCAACGAGGATTTGTCCATCGAAACGGTTCCGGATCCCGAGTGTCCGGCCAATGGGGTCGTGCTGGAGGTTTCCGCCTGCGGTGTCTGCCGGTCCGACCATCACGGCTGGTCCGGAGAACATCCGAGGGTGAAGAACGGCTCCATCCTGGGCCATGAATATTGCGGCACGGTGGTGGAAGCCGGGCCGCTGGCGAAATACAAGGTCGGCGACCGGCTGATCGCGCCGTTCATCCTGGCCTGCGGTGATTGTCCCGCCTGCCGGTCGGGTGTCTCCAACACCTGTCCGGACCAGGTCGCGCCCGGTTTCACGCTGCCCGGCGCCTATGCGGAATTCGTCGCGGTTCCCTGGGATCACAACCTGGTCAAGCGGCCCGACGCGCTCACCCCCGGCCTGGCAGCCGGCCTCGGCTGCCGGGTGACCACCTCCTGGCATGCCCTGACCGACCGGGCCGCCGTCAAGGCGGGCGAATGGGTCGCGATCCACGGCACCGGCGGCATCGGCCTTGCCGCCGCTCTTCTGGCCAAGGCGCTGGGTGCACAGGTCGTCGTTGTCGACGTGGTGCCGGAAAAGCTGGAGAACGCCAGGGAACTCAGCGCCGACGCGGCGGTCAACGCCGCTGAAACCGACGCGGCGGAGGCGATCCGCCAGATCACCGGCGGAGGCGCGCAGGTCTCCATCGAAGCGCTCGGCATTCCGCAGACGACCAACGCCTCGCTCGAATGCCTGGCGCCGCTCGGCCGCCATGTCCAGGTTGGCATGCCCGTCGGCAAGACGGCCTTCATGAGCCTCAACATGAATGCCGTCTACATGAAGAACCTCGCGCTGTTCGGTACACGCGGCATGCCCGCCTGGAAATATCCCTCGCTGCTCTCGCTGATCGAGCGTGGTGCGGTGGACCTCAGCCCGCTGGTCGCCCGCGAAATCGGCCTTTCCGGTGCGAGCGCCGAGCTGCACGCCATGAACGGCCCGACCCCGCCGGGCACCGCCGTCATCACCGATTTCAACGGGTAGACGCGCGCAGGCTTCCATCTCTCAGCAGCTTCGGGAGACGGGCTATTCCGCTCCCGGGTCGGTTGTCGCGACGGGGCGGATGCTGGACTTGTGGAGGACGAACTGCCGCCAGGCGCAGGTTTCCCCGCCTGCGGCATCATCTTCTTCGGGCTGCGCAAGGCGCCCTTCCAGCCGCCTGCGCCAGAGCGTTTCCATGGGTGTCGGGGAGACCGCGGGGCGCTTCGCCCGGGCCGAACCGTGACTGTTCAGGAAATCGCATAGCGGCAGAAAGACCGCCGCGCCGCGTGCCGCGAAACGCGCGGCGATCCGCTCCGCGTCCGGGCAGCCGCCCCGGCTCAAGGCCCAGAGCGCGCGCAGGAATTCGAAGCGGTCGCCCTCGGCAAGATCGTCCTCGGTGAGCTGTTCGGCGAGTTCCTCCATATCGTGGGAGACGGTGTCCTCGTCTCCGCATTCCAGCGCGATTTCAAGGCGCGCGAGCCGGGAATGCACCCGCGCCAGCCGGACCCCGATCCAGTCGCATCTGTCGACGGTCTCATGGGCTTCTTCGAGGCGGCTTTCTTGCGGATCGGCATACCAATGGCAGCGCATGTGAACCGGCAGGACATCTGCTTCGACGAGGCTGAGACCGGCTTCCGCCACCAGTTCGCGGCAGTCGGCCGCGTGTTTCTGGGCGGTCCGGAACCGGCCTGCCTGCAGCTCCGCCTGCGCCAGCGCGACAAGCGCCCGGGCGGTCGAGTGGGGATGATCGGAAAGCTCGACCGCCTTTTGCGCGAACGCCACCGCCACGCCGCTCTGTCGCCTGAACCGGGCGATCGTGCTGCGCATCTCGGCAACCTCGGAGGCCAGATAGCCGGGGCCGGGCTGCCGTTCGAGCCACCCGTCGGCCGCCCGCATCGCCTCTTCGGCCTCCTCAAGCCGGTAACGCCTGGTCAACAGGCCGGCGATGCGCACGAGCCCGAACACCGCGGGCGTTGACGAGGCCGCATGGTCGACCGCGAAGCGGAAATGGTCCATTGCGGCGTCGAACTCGCCTTTGTCCCGGCTGGCGGAACCCAGGAAAACGTTCAACTGGGCGCGTTGATCCTGCGTGCACGGCAGGTCGAGCGCCTGGCTGATCAGTTCCACCGAGCGCGCATTCCTGCGGAAATGGAACGTGTCCCGCGCCACCCGCATGCAGATATCGGGTGCGATCGACAGGTCTCCGCGCATGGCATGCTCCGCCGCCAGCAGCGGATCGTGCTCGACAAGAGCCTTCGCCGTCTCCGTATGCAGTCGTTTCCGCTCCCGCTGCGGCAGCGTTTCGTAAATGCTTTCGCGGATCAGATTGTGCGAGAATTGCAGCCAGCTGCCGGCGTCGCGCAGAAAGCCCTCCGCCAGGCCGGACCTGAGGGTTTCCGGTCCGTAGACGCGTTCGGCGACCACCCGCTCGAACCGTTCGCCGAGGACGGACAGGTTCTTCAATGCCGCTTTCCGGTCCGCTTCCAGGTCGTCGAACTGAACCTGCACCACGCTGTGGATCGAGCCCGGCACCTGGGAAAGGGAATTCATGCCATGTTTCATGGCGGTCTCGGTCAGCCGCGTCAGGAAGAGCGGATTGCCCTGAGCCCGCTCCAGCAGTCTTTCCGTAAGCTCTTCGTCGAGATCGCCGGCCATGCTGTCGACGAGTTCGCGCGCCTGGCGGGCCGTCAGCGGACCCAGCTTCAGCGCGACGATGTCGCCGGCGGCGCGCAGCGCCAGTTCCTCCAGGAGCGGCTGCGCGGACGGCCGCGCCGTCACCAGCAGGATAACCTGCATGTCCGCGCAGACCGCCGCCAGGTCCTGCGCGAGCTTCTCGCTTTCAGGATCGAGCCAATGCGCATCTTCCAGTACGATCAGCAGCGGGGCTTCCTGCGAGGCATGCCGCAAGAGGGCGACCGTTCCTTCCGCCAGTCTCTGGGAATGAAGGATCGGCTCTTTCGCGGCGTCCGGCGAAAAGCCTTCGATCATGCGCGTCAGCGTTCGCCGGACATCCGGCGCAGTCCTGCGCAGGACCGCGTCGCAGTCTTTCAGCAGCGGCCCGAAGCCGGTCAGGATGTTGCGGTAAAGCACACCGGGCGCGTTGAGTTCGCGCGCATAGACGAGCGTATGGCAGCCGTCTCTTTCGGCGTTCATGGCGATCGCCCGCTCCACCAGCCGCGATTTTCCCACGCCCGCAACGCCCTCGAGCGTGATGCAGCCGCCTGACCCCTTCTCGACGGTGGCTTCCATGGCGCGCTCGATCAGGCCGATCTCCACGACACGCCCGACAAAGGGAGCATGGCGGTGCGTGGCGGCGGCCGTCTCGTCGATACGCTCGAGATATGTCCTGCCGCCCTCTGTCCGGCTCCGGCAGCCGGCGGGCAACAGCGGGACAAGTTCCGGCCAGAGGCAGATCTCCCATTTTGAAGCGGTGGCAACCGCCTGCGACGCCTTGAGCAGGGCGTCTCCCCGGATGGCGTCCCCCTGCCGCATGACCATACCGGCGGCCATGCCGAAAGCCACCGCAACGCCGTCGCCGAGCGCCCCGTCGCGGACTCCTACGGCGATCCTCAAGGCGCGCAGCATGTCGGTGTCGCGCGATTTCCGCGTCCCGATGGCGGCGAACACCGTGCCGTCCAGCCCTTCGAAAAAGGCATCGTCGGCGGGCTCGAGCCTTTCGCTCAGCATCGCGGCCACCTGCCGCTGGATCGTGTCGAACGCGTCCGGATCGTAGGACACGCCTTCGGCAAACCGCGGCTGCAGCGCGATGACGACGACGTGCCGCAATTCCGCCTCGCCGCCTTCCGGACGGGCGCCGGGACCGATAATGGGATCCAGCGTGATGACCGTGCCGGACGTGTCGGCGACTTCCATGACCTTGCCGCGGAACTGATATCCGACCCGATGCAAGGTTCGGATATGGGAGTCGCTCACGGACGGATCGTCGATCAGCTTGCGCAAGGTGCGGATGCGCGTGGTCAGAACGGCTTCGCTGACGATGCGGCCTTCCCAGATCCGCTCGAAGATTTCGTCCTTGGTGACCGCGCGCTCGCGGTTTTCGATCAGGAAGCAAAGCAGGTCGTAGACCTGCGGCTCGATATGCACGGCGACGTCGTTGCGCGTCAGCAGGCGGCGCGCCGTATCGAGCTTGCAGGAACCAAAACGGTAGATCATGGTCAAACGGGTTCCGCGTTCGATCGAGCGCGGAAAGATGCTCTTAGAGTTTAAAATCAATCGGTTTTTCGACCCGCCAGTCGCTTCCGATTGGGGGGCGTTTGATAAAAATGGGCTGAAAAAGCCCCGTATTCAGAAATTCTTCAGAAATTCAGAAGGCCTTCTTCAAGCAAAAAGTCAAGACCAAAGCTATCCCAGCATCACCGCCGGCCGAAAAAACGCATTACGGGCCCGTGGATTTTTTGACAAGGAAGAAAAAGATGTTGGGACACAAGATACTTTGGAACGCAGTTTTCAATAAACCGGTCAGGCGGCACTTTCATAGCCGCCGGGAAACACCGGTGGGCCTGGGCCGGGAGGTTTTCGACAGCCGCGCTGCCGCTGTCGATTTCTTCAGTGAACGGCGCCTGCAGGGGGCCGTACCGCGGACTTTCAAGGCCGAGCGGGGCTGATACCTCCCCGTTCTGGAGCATCCTGCGTTCAGGTGAACGCAGACAGGATGCTCCAGCGCTTTAACCACGATCAACTATTCAACGTTCAACCGGTTCCGGTTGAACGTCCGTTGATCTGGCAGCCCGAATGCAGTTTCAAATAGGACATATTACATGACGACGAATACTTTGAATTCATTGCCCGATACAGCGTGGGTCTCCGCAGGCTCCGATGCGGAGACCTCGCAGTACCGCTACCGCGGAGTGGCGTACACCAAGGTCCGAGACCTGAGCCCCACTCCCATCCCGAACACCCGGCTCGTCTATCGCGGCATTCGCCATCTCTCCGGGTCCCTGCATGTGCAGGACCATGTCGCGATGACACCGGGCACCCTGCGCTACAGGGGGTCTGCTCACTGAACCCTTTTGGGGGGCGCGTTGCCGAGCGCGGCATGCCTCCTCCGTGCATGGGAAGGGGCGCGGTCTTTTGAACAGGGACCGCGCCATTTTTTTATTCCGCCTTGGAAATCGCCTCGCCGAGCATCGAAACGATCTCTCCGATCTGATCTTCTTCGATGATCAGCGGCGGGGAAAGCGCGATGATGTCTCCGGTGACGCGGATCAGCAGGCCCTTCTCGAAGCAATCGACGAAGACGTCGTAGGCCCGTGCGCCGGCTGCGCCCGTACGGGAGGAGAGCTCGATGCCGGCGACCAGGCCGATGGTGCGGATGTCGATGACATTGGCGAGCCCCTTCAGGCTGTGGATCGCATCGTGCCACTTGGTTTCAAGGCTCGCCGCGCGGGTCAGCAACCCTTCGTTCTCATAGATGTCGAGCGTCGCGAGACCCGCTGCGCTGGCAACCGGATGTCCGGAATAAGTGTAGCCGTGGAAGAGTTCGATCGCCGCCTCGGGCCCGGTCATCAGCGCGTCGTGCACATCGCGGCTGGCGAAGACGGCGCCCATGGGGATCGCTCCGTTGGTCAGGCCCTTGGCGGTCGTGACAAGATCCGGAACCACGCCGAAATAGTCGGTGGCAAAGGGGGCGCCGAGACGGCCGAAGCCGGTGATAACTTCGTCGAAGATGAGCAGGATGCCGTTCCTCGTGCAGATGTCGCGCAGGCGCTGCAGATAACCTTTGGGCGGGATCAGGACACCGGTGGAGCCTGCGACCGGCTCGACGATACAGCAGGCGATGGTCTCCGCCCCGTGCAGCGCAATCTTCCGTTCCAGGTCGTCGGCGAGATCCGCACCGTGTTCCGGCTGGCCCTTCACGAAGGCGTTCTTGTCGGGATCGTGCGTATGCCGCAGATGGTCGGCACCCGGCAGAAGCGGGAAGACCCGGCGGTTGTTGACCAGACCGCCGACGGAAATGCCGCCGAAGCCGACCCCGTGATAACCGCGCTCCCGGCCGATCAGGCGGGTGCGGGTGCCCTGGCCGATGGCGCGCTGATAGGCAAGCGCAATCTTCAGCGCCGTATCGACGGATTCAGACCCGGAATTGGTGAAGAACACCCGGTCCAGCCTGGCGTCCTTGCCGCCGGGCGCGATTGCCGCCAGCCGTTCGGCGAAGTCGAAGGCAATCGGGTGGCCCATCTGGAAGGACGGGGCATAGTCGAGCGTCGAGAGCTGCTGTTCGACCGCCCGGGTAATCTGCGTCCGCCCGTGGCCCGCGTTGACGCACCACAGGCCCGCGGTGCCGTCCAGCACCCGGCGGCCGTCGTCGGTGGTGTAATGCATTCCCTCTGCCGAGGTGAAAAGCCGCGGCGCGGCCTTGAACTGCCGGTTGGCGGTAAACGGCATCCAGAAACTGTCGAGAACCGGTGCGTTGGACTTGCTGTGAATGTTCATGCGGTGCTCCCTCTCTTTCGGGAACTCTCCACACGATTTCAAATCCGGAACAAGTCCTTTTCTAGTGCGGGTTATCTCATTGAAAATCAATATGACCTAGGTCATAGTTTTCGAAATATTCAACATCCTGAACAGGGCGCCCGGCATGACGGTCGACATCGGTGAACGCCTGCGGCACATCCGCATGGCTCACAATCTCTCCCAGCGGGAGCTGGCGAAGCGGACCGGGGTGACCAACTCGACCATTTCGCTGATCGAATCCAACGCCACCAATCCGTCCGTCGGCGCCCTCAAGCGCATTCTCGACGGCATTCCGATCGGCCTTGCCGAGTTTTTCGCCTTCGAACCGGACCGGCCGAAACAGGCCTTCTACCGGAGCGACGAGCTGGTGGAGATCGGCAAGGGCGGCATCTCCTTCAAGCAGGTGGGAGACAATCTCTTCGGGCGCAGCCTGCAGATCCTGAAGGAATGCTACCAGCCGGGCAGCGATACGGGAAAGGTGCCGCTGGTTCACGAGGGGGAGGAGGGCGGGATCGTGCTGTCCGGCCGACTGGAGGTCACGGTCGGGGAGGAACGCAAGATCCTGGGGCCAGGGGACGCCTATTATTTCGAAAGCCGCCGTCCGCACCGTTTCCGATGCGTCGGGCCGCACCCGTGCGAGGTCATCAGCGCCTGCACGCCACCGACATTTTAGCGATCTGTACCTTAGCTCAGTTTCGCCAGCGTCGAGATGAACAGCGAAAACAGCTCTCCCTGAGAGCGGATCTGAAGCTTCGCGTAGATGTTGCGCCTGTGAATGCGCACGGTTCCGGGTGAAATGCCGAGGGCCTTGCCGGTTGCCTCCGCCGAATGGCCCTTGAGCGCATATTCGACGATTTCGGCCTCGCGCGGCGTCAGCAGGTTACCGCCGACGCTCTGGAACGCCTGTTCGATCAGCACCGCGAGACGCGGTCCCTCGACTTCCGGCCGGTCGGCGAATTGCGAGATCAGGCCCTTCCAGTGGCGGCGCGAGCAGGCGTCCACGAACGGGAACAGGGCCTTCAGATCGCGGAACTCGCGGGCGGAAAAGACCTTGTGTTCCCGCATGGCCGAAATCACCACCGTGACGCCGTCGCCGACATCCACCATGAAGCCGATTTCCTCTGCCAGACCGGTCTGGACATAGTAATTGCGAAAATATTCGCTCTGATAGAAGCGGTCCGGAGCAAGGTCGCGCAGGCGTGTCAGGCGCGGTTCGATCAACGGGGTCGAATGCAGATAGAGCGGGTCGAGGAGATAGGGGCCTTCCTGATAGTCGTCGACCATCACCCGGCGCTTGGATTTCGAAAAATCGTCATAGACATCAAGCGGTTTTAAATCCTGATAGTATGCGAAAATTACGGTATACTCGAAGGGCACGACCGAACGGAGCGCGTCCGTGAGGACTTTCGGAAAGTCCGTTTCTCCCAGCGCGTCGACCACGCCCGCACTCTCTTCGATCCACCCCAAAACCGCCTCCCGAACTGAAACTATGCATTTTGTGATATATACAGCTAACTGAATAATTTCTAACTTTTCTCTCAACGATGATATAGGCCGGCAAAATCGGCAAGCATGAAGCCGCCAAAAAGGCGGCGCGTGCTGCATGAGGGGACAGTTTGGTGGAACAGAGCGCTCACACGCCCAAAATGCGTTCGGAAGAGGCCATCGCCGAGTTCGTGGCGGCCACGAAGCGCTTCGGTGACGTTCTTGCCGCGGACCGGATCAGTTTCCGGATCCGGCGCGGCGAATTCCTGTCTTTTCTCGGTCCGTCTGGCTGCGGCAAGACGACGGCGTTGCGCATGCTCGCCGGCTTCGAAGCCCCCACCGAAGGCCAGATCTTGATCGATGGTCAGGAAATGGGCGCCGTGCCGCCCTATCGCCGTCCGGTCAACATGGTGTTCCAGCATTACGCCTTGTTTCCGCACATGAGTGTCGAGGAGAATATCGGCTACGGGCTGCGTCAGCGGCGGCCGCGCATGGCGCGCGCCGACATCGGCCTCAAGGTGCGGAAGGCCCTGGAAACCGTCCGCTTGGAAGAATTCGGCAGCCGCCGCATCTGGGAACTTTCCGGCGGCCAGCAGCAGCGCGTCGCCTTGGCTCGGGCCATCATCAACGAACCGAAGATCCTGCTGCTCGACGAACCGATGGCGGCGCTCGACGCCAAGCTCAGGGCCGAAATGCAGCGCGAACTGCTCGATCTGCAGCGCAGCCTCGGCATCACCTTCATCCTGGTCACCCACGACCAGGAGGAGGCGCTGTCCATGTCGGACCGCATCTGCATCATGGGCAAGGGGCGCATCGCACAGGTCGGTACGCCCCAGGAACTCTACGACCGGCCCGCGAACCGCTACGTCGCCGACTTCGTCGGCCGGGCGAACATCTTCTCGGGCGAGGTGACGTCCCGCGCCGATGGGCGGGCAAGTGTTGTCCTGCCGGGCGGGCAAACGGTCCTGGTGCGCGACCTGGACGGCGACGCGCGCGCTGCCGTCGAGGTCGCCGTCCGTCCGGAAGTCCTGAGCCTTGCCGCGGTTTCGGAGCCGGTCGCGGAAGATCACGCGGCCCTTCCTGCCGAAGTTACCCATCGCACCTTTTTGGGCGATCACATCGAATACCTGCTCCGTTCCGAAAATCTGGGCCCCTTGCAGGTCCTCGTTCCACGACAGGCCGAAAGAGCCGCGCGTGGCTACGAGGTGGGGTCCCGCCTGAACGTGATCTGGTCTCCCGGATCAGGTCTCGTTTTGGGCCCCGATAACTGACTTCCTCCAAAACACGGGAACACTGACATGACCGACAATGGCAATCCGATTTCCAGAAAGAAGTTCATGGAAGAACTTCGGCGCTTTCAAAACGGCTCGGTATCGCGCCGGCACTTCCTGGGCGTGACCGGCCTGGGCACAGCAATGACCGTGATGTCCGGCGCCATGCCGGGGCTCTTGGGCGGCCGCGCGCAGGCACGGGACATCAGCGACCGCGTGATCCTGGCGACCTGGCCGAACTACCACGATCCCGAAAATTTCGAAGCCTTCAAGGACGCCACCGGCGCCTTCACCCAGGTGAACGTTTTCGGCTCCAACGAGGAAATGCTCGCCAAGCTCCAGGCCGGCGGGTCGGGCTGGGACGTCTTCGTGCCGACCAATTACACCATCACCACCTATGTCGAAGCCGGCCTGATCGAGCCGCTCGACCTCTCCAAGCTGCCCAACTACGACCCGGCCGCCTTCGAGGCGCGCTTCTCCGACGCCGGCACGGTCGACGGGACGGTCTATGCCGTTCCGAAGAACTGGGGCACCACGGGCATCGCCTCCAACACCGATCACACCGGCGGTGTCGTCGACAGTTGGAAGACCTTCTTCGACGGCGCCCGCGACCAGTGGAGCGGCCGCGCGATGGTGCACGACTACCAGCTTACCACCATCGGCAACGCACTCGTCTATTTCGGCTTCTCCTTCAACTCGGTGAAGCCCGAGGAACTGGCCAAGGCCGAGGAACTGCTGATCGACGTCAAGCCGCACCTCTTCGCGATTTCCTCCGACTACCAGCCGGCAATGCGCAACGGCGACGCCTGGCTGACCATGTGCTGGACCGGCGACGGCAAGCAGCTCAACACGGATATGCCGGAAATCGGCTTCGCGCTCGGCAAGGAAGGCGGCGAGATCTGGTCGGATTACTACGCGATCCCGAAGGACGCACCGCATCGCGAGGCCGCCTACGCGCTGATCAACTACCTGCTGACGCCGGAAGTGAATGCCCGCGAAGCGCTCGCGCACGGCTATCCGGTGGCGGATTCGCGCACCAACGCCCTGCTGCCGGCGGATCTCCTCAACGATCCGATCCTCTACCCGGCCGCCGAAAGCCTCAGCGCGCTGGAATTCGGCGCGGCCGCCACCCTGACGGACCCCAACCGCGCCGAACTGATGGCCCGGTTCAAGTCCGCCTGACCGGAAGAAGAACGATGGCCTTGACGCAAAACCAGACCAGATGGGCCCTGATCACGCCCGCCGGGCTGTGGTACGCCGCGCTCCTGCTGTTGCCCCTGGCCGTCGTTCTCATCTTTTCCTTCGGGGAACGCAGCACCGTGGGCGGCTACGCCCCCGGTTTCACGCTGGAACAATACGCCAACCTGCCGGCCCGATTCGCCGCCTTCCGCAACACGCTGACGCTCGCGCCGCTCGGAACGATCGCCTCGCTGCTGATCGCCTATCCGCTGGCCTACTTTCTCGCCGTGAAGGTCAGTCCGCGCTGGAAGACCATGCTCCTCGTGCTGGTGATCGTGCCGTTCTGGACGTCGATCCTGATCCGCAGCTACGCCTGGATCTTCCTGCTCGGCGGCCGGGGCATTCCGGCCCTTCTCGACTGGCTCGGGATCGAGGGCGTCAGGCTGATCAACACGCCCTTCGCGGTCCTGGTCGGCATCGTCTACGGCTACCTGCCGCTCATGGTCTTCCCGATCTATGTCGCGCTCGAAAAGCTCGACAAGCGGCTGCTCGAAGCCTCCGCGGATCTCGGCACGCCGCCCTGGCGCAGTTTCCTGCAGATCACCCTGCCGCTCTCCATGCCCGGTGTGCTGACCGGCACCATGTTGGTCTTCATCCTGCTGATGGGCGAGTTCCTGATCCCGGCGATCCTGGGCGGCGGCAAGGTCTTCTTCGTCGGCAACGCGCTGGTCGACCTCTTCCTGCAGTCGCGCAACTGGGCCTTCGGCTCGGCCGTCGCCGTCGCGCTGGTGGTCATCATGTTGATCGTGGTCGCGCTCTACGGCCGTCTCGCGAAACGCTTCGCCGTCAACCGCGACGACATGGACCTGATGTGAGGCGGATATGAGACTTTATGCGGCCCTGGTTTATCTCTTCCTCTACCTGCCGATCGGCATCATCGCCCTGTTTTCCTTCTCCGCCGGCCGGTCGGCGTCGCAGTTCCAGGGATTTTCCACCAAGTGGTACGGCCGCGCCCTGGAAAATCCCTTCGTGATCGAGGCACTGTGGATCTCCGTCGAGGTCGCGCTGATCTCGGCAGTGCTGGCCTCCGTCGTCGGAACTATGGCCGCCCTTGCGCTGACCGGCATGAAGGGGCGCCTGAAGATGGTCTTCGACCTGATGATCCATGTGGCGGTGATGATCCCGGGTATCGTCATCGGCATCGCCACCCTGATCGCGCTGGTCTCCGTGTTCGACATCGTCAATCCCTGGCTCGAGGCCGTCAGCGGTTTCAGGCTCTCGATGGGCTACGGCTCGCTGATCGCCGCCCATGGCCTCTTCACCATGTCGCTGGTCGTCATCCTCGTGCGCCGGCGCCTGGAAGCGCTCGACCGGGCCCTCCTGGAAGCCTCCAGCGATCTCGGCGCGCACCCGCTGGGCACCTTCCGGCAGGTGACCCTGCCGCTGATCGCCCCGGCGATCCTGGCCGGCTTCCTGCTCAGCTTCACGTTCAGTTTCGACGATTTCATAATCGCCTTCTTCGTCGCGGGCTCGGAGACGACGCTGCCCATCTATGTGTTTTCGTCGATCCGCAGGGGCGTGACGCCGGAGATCAACGCGATCGGGACGATGGTCATGGCCGCCTCGCTAGGGCTGCTGGTCGTGACGCAGGTGATCCTGCGGCGCGGGGGCGCAAGATCAACGGACGTTCAATCGGAACCGGTTGAACGTCCAAAAGTTGATCGTTCTTAATATGTTAGAGCATCTTGTCTGCGTTCTCTTGAACGCAGGATGCTCTATGCGTCCCAACCTTCAATAAAGGAGAAAAACATGCTCAAGGATCGCGTCGCTCTGGTAACGGGAGCGGGGTCCGGCATCGGACGCGCCGGCGCCATCGCCATGGCGCGGGAAGGGGCCTTCGTCGTCGTAACCGACCTGCGGCCGGACCTGGCCGAGGCGACGGCGGCGAAAATCGAGGCCGCCGGCGGGCGGGCCGTGGCGCGCGCCCTGGACGCGCGCGACGATGCGGCGGTCGAGGCGGAGGTCGCGCGGACGGTCACCGATCACGGCCGGCTGGACATCGCCCACAGCCACGCCGGCATCCAGATCGCCGGCAGGCTGGAGGACGTCACCGCCGCTCAGATGGACGCCGCCTGGGCCTTGAACGTGCGCGCCCATTTCGTGCTCTCCCGCGCCGTTGTCGCACCGATGCGTCGCCAGGGCGGCGGCTCGGTGATCATCACGGCGTCCAATTCCGGCTGCCAGTATGACCGGGGCATGATCAGCTATGCGACCACAAAACATGCCGCCGTCGCGATGGTGAAACAGATGGCAGCCGATTATGCCCGCGAGAACATCCGCTTCAACGCGCTCTGCCCGGGCTTCGTCGACACGCCCTTCAACGCCGGTTTCGAAGAGCAGATGGGCGGGCGCGGCGCGCTGGAAAAATACGTGTCGGAAACGATCCCGATGGGCCGCTGGGCCACCGTCGACGAAATCGCCGACGGCATCCTCTACCTCGCCTCCGACCGCTCCAGATTCGTTACCGGCCTGGCCCTGGTGATCGACGGCGGTGAGATCTTGTAGGTTTTTGGTTCCAGACGCTCCCGGCCTGACGGGGTCGGGTTTCGCTGGATCGGGAAGACGATATGAGCTGGGATAGGGAGCCGTTGACCTTCCGCTGATGTCCCACCATCATCCGGTTTGGGCCCCCTTTGCGCGGCAAGGTCGTTCAGCGCCGGCGTCATTGGCCAATTGAGGACAGAAAGCCGATAGTCCCCTCAACGCCCCGGGGCTGCGAACTCCCGTTCTAATAGAGTTCCTTCTTGATGGACTGCTCGTACTGAATGTCGATCGTTTCCGCGTTTGCCGGCGAACCGCCGGTCAGGGCTGCTTTCATCTGCCCGACTGTTGGCAACCCGGCGTTTTCGGAATGAGCCTGAGTGTCCCAGAGTTTCGCCCGGGTTATCGCCTTGCCGCAATGGAAGAGCACCTGATCGATTGCGACAACGATTGCCGTCTTGGGTTGCTTCTGCCTCTCCTCCAGCAAAGAAAGCAGATCCGGCGAGGTCGATACCGTTCCCCGGCCGTTAAGCCGCAAAAAGACACTCAAACCGGGGAACAGAAACAGCATGGCGAGGCGATCGTCCTGCATGAGGTTCCGCATCGTTTCGATACGGTTGTTTCCAGGCCAATCGGCGAAGGCCACGTGCTTTGAATCGAGCACCTTCACGAAGCCTGCCGGACCGCCTCGCGGCGAGACGTCGAGACCCTCCTGACTGCCGCTTGCCAGACTGAAAAACGTGGCCGCGGAAATATAGGCTTCGTGAAAAGATATGAGATGAGGAAGGACGGCCTTCTGGATGGCTTCTGAAGGCGGCAGATACAAGCGGTCGAGATCGGTATTGGTGACAGATGACATGCGAGATAAGCCTTGCAGATGTGATTGATTGGCCAGTTCACTCTAGCGACTCGCATTTGGCACAGCTAAGCTATACAGGCCAAAGAATAACAATCTCACGCCATGGCTGATCGCATGCCTCCGAAGTTCGTCGGAAACGATATTCACGGACCGACTATCGCCGCCTTCACGATTACCTTGAAAGAGGAGTTTTCCTCACTGCCGCATAGTCATCCGCGAGGACAACTGATCGGCTGTACCCGCGGCGCCGTGACCATATCGACGGAAGCGGGCGCCTGGATCGTTCCGGCCGGGCACGCAATCTGGATTCCGCCAGATCAGCTTCATGGCGGGCAAAGTTTCGGTTCAGGAGCCGGATGGACAGCCTATTTCGCACCTGCCGCCTGCGGCCTTCTGCCGGAGCGTCCCCGCACCGTGGTTGTGCCCCCCTTACTGCGTGAAGCGATCCTGCGCGCTGCGTCCTGGCAGGGTGATTGCGTCGACGAGGCCCGACAACGGATCGCCGACCTGATCGTCGATGAAACGGGCCGGCTTCCGGCCGAGAAGCTTGAGCTGCCGATGCCCCAGGATCAGCGTCTCCGGCAGATCGCCCAGGCATTTTTGTCAAGGCCCGATGACAATCGGACCCTCGACAACTGGGCGTCATGGGCGGGCTTGTCGTCCCGAACACTCAGTCGCCGGTTCCCGCTTGAGACTGGATTGAACTTCAGCGAATGGCGCCAAAAGGCGCGTTTGATCCGTGCACTCGAGTTGCTTGCGGACGGGTATGCTGTCACGACCATCGCCCTCGATCTGGGCTACAACAGCGTAAGCGGATTCATTGCTCTTTTTCGCAAGGCCTATGGGGTGACCCCGAGCGCCCATCCGATCCGCAACGCTGGCAAAAAGACAGGGGTAGACACTTCTGATTGACTTGAGGCTCTAGACGCCATGAATCGGATTGCCTTATCCCCGGACGATCACTTCGAACGGCCGAGCCTTTCCGATCATCGGAAGCAGCCAGCCAGTTTTCGGCCTCCAAACTGCGAGGCCGGTGGTGGTGTGAGCAGTCTGGCCGGAATGCGCTTCAAACGAGCTATTGGTCTCCCGGTTCGATCCGGCCACCGCCGCCGTCAGAACACAAAGGCCGTTTCTCGGAGCCAGCGTAGGAACAACGAGGAACCAGACCGGGGATACCATTGCATGAGACCCCAGTGCGGCTGATGTGGCTTTATCGGTCCGGAATGAACCGCCATCCTATTCACTTGAAAACGCGGATCTGAGACGTTGTATTTACGCAAGTCGATTTCGGTCTGACAGGACAACAAATGGATTATTCCCGGCTGATCGATGCCGAAGTACTCGCCTTCATCGACGAAACGCAGTCCTTCTATGGCGAGGACATCACAGCGGAGGACTGGGCCGGGCAGCGCAGGATCTATAATGCGATGGCGTCGCATTTTCATGCGGGCCGGCCCGAAGGTCTTGCCGTTTGCGATGAACGGATCGACGGCGTGCCGGTCCGCCGCTACGGAGCGCCGTCGGAGATCTCGATCCTCTATGCCCATGGCGGCGGTTTCGTCCTGGGCGGTCTGGACAGTCACGACGATGTCTGCGCCGAGATCGCCGCAGCGACCGGGCGGCAGGTCATTTCGCTCGATTACCGCCTCGCCCCGGAACATCCGCATCCCGCCGCCTATGAGGATATGGTGGCCGTTGCCGGAAGCGTCGTGGAGAACGGTCCCGTCATCCTCTGCGGTGACAGTGCCGGTGCGGCGCTCTGCGCCGCATATTGCGGAACCATTCCCGGTCCCGGCATTCTCGCGCAGGTGCTGATCTATCCGTTTCTCGGCTTTCCGCCCGAAGGGGGGAGCTTCGATACCCATGCCCATGCGCCGCTGCTCAGCCGTGACGACATGACGGTCTTTGCGAAAACCGCCGGCGGCGATTGCGCGGATCCGAGGTTCTGCCCGGCGGCCGGCGATCTGTCCCGTCTGCCGAAGACCTTTCTCTTTGCCGCCGAATACGATCCGCTTTGCGACGACGCTGTGCGATATCGCGATGCGGCAGTGGCTGCGGGCGCACAGGCGGTGGCGCATATCGACAGGGGACTGGTCCACGGATGGCTGCGCGCGCGCCACCGCAGCCGGCGCGCCGCGGAAAGTTTCAGGCGGATCCTGGAGTGCCTGTCCTCGATCGATCGCCGGGACCGCCTCACGCCCTGACACGCGGGCGGCTGCCCCGTGATTTCCGGATCGGATGTCCGTATGTCCGCCGGAAGGCCTTGCTGAGAGCGGCGGCATCCGAATAGCCGCAACGCAGGGCGATCTCGCGCAGATCGAACTCCGTGCTCGCGGCAAGTTCGCGCGCGTGGGACAGCCGCATCATCTGGTAGTAACGTCCCGGCGCCATGCCGAGCTCTTCCTGAAACAGCCGGTCCAGCGTGCGCACCGACAGTCCGGCCCGGTCGGCGAGTTCGGCGAGAGCTATCGGCGTTTCGATGGTCTCGACCATAAGGTTGACGACCCGGCGCAGCTTGGCGGTGCCCTTGCCCATGAGCTTGCCCGGTCCGCGCTGACTGGCCTGCTGCCGTTCCGCGTCATGCAGGAACATCGTCGACGCCAGGAATTCGGTCGCGGGCCCGAACCGGTCGGATATGAAGGCGAGCGTCAGGTCAAGGGCCGTGGACGCCCCGCCGCAACTCCAGACCCGGCCGGTCTTCACGTACCGGTCGTAGCTCGTCCGGATCTCCGGAAACTGTTCCTCGAAATCCGAAAACACGGCCCAGTGGATCGTGGCGCTCTGCTCGTTCAGCAGGCCCGCATCGGCCAGCAGCCAGGCGCCCGTATCGGCACCCAGGACGATGTCGCTCTGCCGTGCAAGCGCGCGCAGCACCCGTGCGTTGGCGGGCTTCGCGTGCGCGCGAAAGCCGTAGCCCGCGACGACGGCAAGCACTTCCGCCGGTCCTGCATCTCGCCAGGTCGTATCGGCGGCGATGCTCAGTCCGCTCGAACTTCTGGCCGGCGCGTCGTTCGGGGTTACCACCTGCCAATGGATATCGGCCTGGCTCTGGTCTCGGACGGCGCGCAACGGTTCGAGCAGGCAGGACAGGACCATGTTGGAGAAGCCGTCGAACAGCAGGAATGTGACGCGTACCATTCATTTTCGTCCTGATTGGACATTTTGATGGCATCTTAAGACAATAAATGCCCGTTCGCCTAGCCTAACATTGCAGGGAGATGACGGCAGGGGCCGCAAGCCCCGCCAACCGCGAACGCGTTCTATCCTTCGGGGATTTCCCGGCTGGGGGGCAAGCGAAGCGGGAGAATTCCCCGGCGGTGCGCCGCGATTGGAGGCATGACGCTTCCGGTGGCGCAAGGCCCTTGTCGACGGCTGCAAACGGGAGAGGCGCATGCCCCTGGCAATGAACAAAGAGGTCTTCATCACCTGCGCCGTCACCGGCTCGGGCGGCACGCAGGACCGGTCGCCGCATGTGCCGCGCAGCCCGAAACAGATCGCGGAGAGTGCGATCGATGCAGCGAAGGCCGGGGCGGCGATCGTTCACTGCCATGTCCGCGATCCGGAAACCGGCGCGCCTTCGCGCCGCCCCGACTTCTACCGCGAGGTGACGGACCGGATCCGCGACGCGGAGGTCGATGTCGTCCTGAACCTTACGGCGGGAATGGGCGGCGACATCGTCTTCGGTTCCGCCGAGGCACCGTTCCCGCTCAATGAAAAGGCGACCGACATGATCGGTGCCTCAGAGCGTCTGGTGCATGTCGCCGAATGCCTTCCGGAAATCTGCACGCTCGATTGCGGCACGATGAATTTCGCCGAGGCCGACTACGTGATGACCAACACGCCCGGCATGCTGCGCGCCATGGGCGCCATGATGACGGAACTCGGCGTCAAGCCGGAAATCGAGGCGTTCGATACCGGTCACCTGTGGTTCGCCAAGGAGCTGGTTTCCGAAGGCACGCTGACATCGCCGGCCCTCGTGCAGCTTTGCATGGGCGTTCCGTGGGGTGCGCCCAACGACCTCAACACCTTCATGGCCATGGTCAACGCAGTGCCCGCCGACTGGACATGGTCCGCCTTCAGCCTCGGCCGGGACCAGATGCCCTATGTGGCGGCGGCGGTGCTGGCGGGCGGCAATGTCCGCGTCGGGCTGGAGGACAATCTCTGGCTCAAGAAAGGCGTGCTTGCCACCAATGCGCAATTGGTGGAGCGGGCCGTCACGGTGATCGAGAACATGGGCGCGCGCATGATCGGGCCGCAGGCCGTGCGGGAAAAGCTCGCCCTCGTGAAACGCGCGCCCAAGGGAGAAGCCGCATGTCTGGCACACTGACCCGCAAGGCGGCGATTGTCGGTGGCGGGGTTATCGGCGGCGGCTGGGCCGCGCGCTTCCTGCTCAACGGCTGGGACGTCTCGGTGTTCGATCCGGACCCGGAAGCCGGGCGAAAGATCGGCGAAGTGCTTGCCAATGCGCGCCGGTCCCTGCCGGGGCTCTACGATCGCGCGCTGCCCGCCGAGGGCAAGCTGACCTTTCACGACGACCTGGCCGAAGCGGTCTCCGGAGCGGACTGGGTGCAGGAGAGCATTCCCGAGCGCCTCGACCTGAAGCACACGGTGCTTGCGGCAATCCAGAACGCGGCTCCGGAGGGCACGGTCATCGGGTCTTCGACATCCGGTTTCAAGCCGTCGGACCTGAATGCAGACGGCACCCGCGCCATCGTCGCCCATCCGTTCAACCCGGTCTATCTGCTGCCGCTTGTGGAACTGGTCGGAGCGCCGGAGGAATGCGCGAGGGCGGCCGGCATCCTGCGCGGGATCGGCATGTTTCCGCTGATCGTCCGCAAGGAGATCGATGCCCACATCGCCGACCGGCTGCTCGAGGCGGTCTGGCGCGAAAGTCTCTGGCTGGTCAAGGACGGCATCGCCACCACCGGGGAGATCGACGAGGCCATCCGCATGGCCTTCGGGATCCGCTGGGCCCAGATGGGTCTCTTCGAGACCTACCGCATCGCCGGGGGCGAGGCGGGCATGAAGCATTTCATGGAGCAGTTCGGCCCCGCGCTCTCCTGGCCCTGGACGAAGCTTATGGACGTGCCGGACTTCACCGAGGACCTGGTGGACCTGATTTCCGGCCAGTCCGACGCCCAGTCCGGTCACATGACCATCCGCGAACTGGAGCGCCTGCGCGACGACAACATCGTCGGCATGGTCAGGGCCCTGCGGGCGACCGGCAGCGGGGCGGGCGGCGTCGTTCGCAAGCATGAGGAGATGCTGGAGGCGGGCGGCGACTACCGCGGCCTTCCCGTTACGGCGGCCCGGCAGATCCCCACGAGCTGGACCGACTACAACGGCCACATGAACGAGACCCGCTACCTGGAAGCGGCCTCCCAGGGGACCGACCGATTCATGGAGATGATCGGAGCGGACGCGGCCTATGTGGCGTCCGGGCTGAGCTACTTCACCGTCGAGACCCATATCCGCCATCTGGACGAACTTCACGCCGGCGACCATCTTGTCGTCACCACCCAGGTGCTCCACGGAGCGGGCAAGAAGATGCAGCTGTTCCACAGGCTCTGGCGGGATGACGGAACGCTTGCCGCGACCGTGGAGACGCTCCTGCTTCACACCGACCTGCGCGCCGGCAAGGCCTGTTCCCCGAGGCCGGAGGTCGCGCATGCACTGGAGGGCTTCGCGGCGGCCCATGCCGGGATCGCTGCCGACGGAAGCGGCCGGTTCGTCGGGCAGCCGCTCGGCGGGCTGGGCCCGCAGCAGGACAGCGGGCCGCAGCCGCCCGCGCGCACGGAAATCGAAATGACCGACTGTTGAGCAGGGAAGGGGCGCAGCGTGCGCCTCTTTCCGCATCTGGAAGCAGGATTCAAGGAGAAGGCGAGAGCCCGGAACATACAAGACCCAATTGCACGAGAGAGACCGAAATGAAAAACCATCTCAAATACCTGACAGAGCAATTCCTCTCCGGAGGCGTGTCGCGCCGCGAATTCATGATGCGGTCCGGCGCGCTCGGCGCCGGCGCGTTTGCCGCAAACACGGTGCTGGGCAGGAGGGCCCTGGCGCAGGAGCCGGTCAAGGGCGGGGTCCTGAAAATGGGTCTCGGTGGCGGCGAAAGCACCGACTCGCTCGATCCCGCGCAGGCACTTGCCCAGGTCGCCTTCCATATCATCCGCTGCTACGGCGAGACGCTGCTCGACGTGAACCCCGACGGCAGTCTCGACATGCGGCTTGCGGAAACGGTCAGCTCCTCGCCCGATGCCAAGACCTGGACCTTCCGGATCCGCCAGGGGGTGAAGTTTCACGACGGGTCGGTGATGACGCCGAACGACGTCCTGGAAACCATGCGCCGCCATTCCGACGAGAATTCGAAATCCGGCGCGCTCGGCATCATGAAGGGGATCGCCGACATGCGCGTCGAAGGCGACGATTTCATCGTCGACCTGGTCGAGGCGAATGCGGATCTGCCTTACCTGATGTCGGACTATCACTTGGTGATCCAGCCGAACGGCGGCCTGAACGATCCGGCGGCCGGGATCGGCACCAACGCCTACAAGGTGGTCGAGCAGGAACCCGGCGTGCGTTACGCCTTCGAGAAATTCGCCGATTACTGGGATCCGAGCCGCGGTCATTTCGACCGGATCGAGATGGCGGTGATCAACGATGCGACTGCCAGGAACTCCGCGCTGCAGTCCGGCCAGGTTCATATCGTCAACCAAGTCGCGCCCAAGGTGGCGAAGCTGCTCGACAGGGCACCGGGCCTGTCGGTGCAGAATGTCTCCGGTCGCGGGCACTATGTCTTCATCATGCATTGCGACACCGCGCCGTTCGACAATCCCGACCTGCGCATGGCGCTCAAATATGCGATCAACCGGGAGGAAATGGTCGAGAAGATCCTTCAGGGCTACGGCACGGTGGGCAACGATATTCCGATCAACGCCGCCTACCCGCTGTTCGACGACACGATCCCGCAGCGCCAATACGATCCGGAAAAGGCCGCTGAGTATTACAAGAAGTCCGGCCATGACGGCAGCCCGATCGTGCTGCGCGTCTCCGAAGTGGCCTTCCCCGGTGCCATCGACGCGGCCCAGCTTTTCCAGGAAAGTGCCAAGGCCTGCGGCATTCCGCTGGAGATCAGCCGCGAACCGGCCGACGGCTACTGGTCCGAGGTCTGGAACAAGCAGCCTTTCTGCGCCTCCTACTGGGGCGGTCGTCCCGTGCAGGACCAGATGTATGCCACCGCCTATCTGTCCACTGCCGACTGGAACGACACGCGCTTCAAGAACGAAAAGTTCGATGCCCTGCTGGTACAGGCCAAGGGCGAGCTCGACCAGGAGAAGCGCAAGGCCCTCTACCGCGAAATGGCTGACATCCTGCGCGACGAGGGCGGCCTGATCTGCCCGATGTTCAACGACTTCGTGGAAGGCGTGCGCGACGATGTGCAGGGCTGGGAACAGAACGGCGTGTGGGAGGTCATGAACGGGCTCGCCCCGCACAAATGCTGGCTCTCCTGAGGCCGGCGGAATGAACGCCCAGATTGCGATGTTGCTGGCCCAGCGGTTTCTGCTGGGCCTGCTCCTGATCGTTCTCGTGTCGATCCTGATCTTCGCGGGAACGCAGATCCTGCCAGGCGACGTTGCCCAGTCGATCCTCGGCCAGTCGGCGACACCCGAAGCGCTCGCCAATCTGCGTGAACAGCTCGGCCTGAACGCTCCCGTTCATGAACGTTACCTGTCTTGGCTCAGCGGAGTGCTGCAGGGCGACCTGGGCAATTCCCTGACGAATGGACGGGACATCGCCGAGTCGATCGGCGCCCGGCTCGGCAACACCCTTTTCCTGGCCTTCTGGGCGGCGCTGATTTCCGTGCCTCTCGCCATCGTCCTCGGCCTCGTCTCGGTCCTTTACCGCGGCCGCTGGCCCGACAGGCTGATCTCCGCGGTGACGCTCGCCTCGATCTCGATCCCCGAATTCATGATGAGCTACATCCTGATGTTCTACGTCGCGGTGCAGCTCGGCTGGGCGCCGTCGGTCGCGATGATCGACGACAGGATGAGCCTGTTGCAGAAACTGCACGCCATCGCGCTGCCGGTCGCCGTCCTCGTCATGGTGGTGCTGGCGCACATGATGCGGATGACTCGAGCGGCGCTGCTGAACGTGATGCAATCCGCCTATATCGAGACGGCCGAGCTGAAGGGCCTCAATCGCTTTAAGATCATCTGGCGGCACGCCTTTCCGAATTCGATCGCGCCCATCGTCAACGTGGTCATGCTGAACATGGCCTATCTGATCGTCGGCGTGGTGGTTGTTGAAGTGGTCTTCGTCTATCCCGGCATGGGCCAGTATCTCGTCGACCACGTCGCCAAGCGGGACGTACCCGTCGTGCAGGCCTGCGGGATCATCTTTGCCGGTGTCTACATCCTCCTGAATATGCTGGCCGATATCGTTTCGATCCTGGCCAACCCGCGGCTGAGGCAACCGAAATGACCCGGATCCCGCTCCCCGCCCTGATCGGCCTGGCCGTCACGGGCGCTTATTTCCTTGCTGCGCTGTTCGCACCCCTCCTGGCGCCCTACGGCCTCAGCGAGGTTGTCGGCGATGTCTGGGAGCCGTCCTCGGCCGAACATCTCCTGGGCACGGACAATATCGGCCGCGATCTCCTCTCGCGGCTGATCTATGGCGGCCGCACGACGATCTTCGTGGCCTCGGCGGCAACGATCCTCAGCTTCTTCACCGGTTCGGTGCTCGGGCTGTTCGCCGCGGTGGTCGGCGGCTGGGTCGATCAGCTCCTGTCGCGTTTCGTCGATCTGATCATGGCCATCCCGACGCTGATCTTCGCGCTCGTCGTCCTGTCGGTCATGCCGGTCACCCTGCCGGTCCTGATCGTCGTCATGGGCCTGCTCGACTCCACCCGCGTCTTCCGCCTGTCACGCGCCGTAGCGGCCGATCTCGCCGTGATGGATTTCGTCGAAGCGGCCCGGCTGCGCGGCGAGGGGCGCGGCTGGATCATCTTCCGCGAAATCCTGCCCAACGCGCTGTCTCCGCTCGTCGCCGAAATGGGCATGCGATTCATCTTCATGGTTCTCTTCGTCTCCACGCTCTCCTTTCTCGGTCTCGGCATTCAGCCGCCGGAGGCCGACTGGGGTGGCATCGTGAAGGAAAACAAGGACGGCATCGTCTACGGGATCTCCGCCGCGCTGCTGCCTGCGGTCGCCATCGCCACGCTGGCGATAGCCGTCAATCTCGTTGCCGACTGGATCCTCGACCGCACCACCTCGCTGAAAGGGGGCCGCAATGGTTGAACCGCTTCTGAACATCGAGAACCTCAGGATCGAGGCGGCGAGTTACCAGCCGGGTGAGGCGCCGAGCCGCATCACGATCGTCGACGACGTCTCGCTGAGCCTGCAGAAAGGGCACGTGCTCGGTCTGATCGGCGAATCCGGTGCCGGCAAGTCGACCATCGGGCTCTCCGCCATGGCCTACGGGCGCGGCGGCGTGGAGTTGACGGGCGGGGAGATCCGCCTCAACGGCCGGGAAATCCGCACCGCGCCGTCACCTGTCCTGCGAAAGCTGCGCGGGGTGGAAGTGACCTATGTCGCCCAATCTGCCGCGGCAGCCTTCAACCCGGCGAAGCGCCTCATGGAGCAGGTCATCGAGTCGACCCTGGAGCACGGCCGCGCCAGCCGCCGCGAAGCCGAGGCCCGCGCGGTCGACCTGTTCGAAAAACTTGGCCTGCCCGACCCCGGAACATTCGGCAACCGTTATCCGCACCAGGTCTCCGGCGGTCAGCTGCAGCGCGCGATGACGGCCATGGCGCTGTGCCCGCAGCCCGACCTGATCATCTTCGATGAACCGACGACCGCGCTCGACGTGACGACCCAGCTCGGAGTCCTGTCGGCGATCAAGGCGGCGATCCGCGACCTCGGTGTCGCCGCACTCTATATCACCCACGATCTCGCCGTGGTCGCGCAAATCGCCGACGACATCATGGTGCTGCGTCACGGCAAAACGGTCGAATACGGCACGGCCGACCAGATCATCAACGCCCCTCGTAAGGCCTACACCCGCGCGCTGGTTTCGGTTGCGGCGAACGAGCATCCGGAAAATCTGCCCGCGGGGGAGGCGGTCCTGTCGCTGAAGGGCATCACAGCCCGCTACCGCAACGTACCGTTCGATGTCGTCTCCGACATCGGCATCGACGTTAAGCCCGGTACGACGCTCGCCGTCGTCGGCGAATCCGGGTCGGGAAAATCGACCCTGGCACGCGTCATCACCGGTCTCCTTCCGGCCGCCCGCGGCGAAATCACCTTTGCCGGGCGCAGGCTGCCGCCAGGGCTGGAGCGGCGCACGCGCGAGGATCTGCGCGAACTGCAGATGATCTACCAGATGGCGGATGTCGCCATGAACCCGCGCCAGACCGTCGGCACCATCATCGGGCGGCCGCTGGAGTTCTATTTCGGCCTGAAGGGCGCCGCGCAGAAGCAGAGAGTTGTCGAACTTCTCGATGAAATCGAACTGGGCGAACGGTTTCTCGACCGCTATCCGGCCGAACTTTCGGGCGGGCAGAAACAACGGGTCTGCATCGCCCGGGCACTGGCCGCGAAACCGAAACTGATCATTTGCGACGAAGTCACGAGCGCACTCGATCCGCTGGTCGCCGAGGGGATCCTGAAACTCCTCCTCGACCTGCAGACGTCGGAGGGCGTCGCTTATGTCTTCATCACGCACGATATTGCCACGGTACGAGCCGTTGCCGATACCATTGCCGTCATGCACAAGGGGCGTCTCGTCCGGTACGGGATGAAGTCGGAGGTCCTGTCTCCGCCCTTCGACGACTACACCGAACTGCTTCTGAAGTCCGTCCCGGAGATGCGCATCGGCTGGATGGAAGAAACACTCGCGGCGCTTGAAGCGGAGGCACGTTAACCGACGACCCTGTTTGCTCCGGGAACCGTTGCAGATCATCTGACTTTCAACGGAATACGAGTTGATGGCTGATGCGCGACAAGAAATTGGTGTCAATTGAAATGGCAAATTCGGCGGCTAAACATTCTCCGACGTGTAGATCTCAAAACCGAGAGTTACGCTTTGAGCACCGGCTTCGGGGCCTGTTCTTTTCGATTTCACGAGCGCATTGATCGTTTCGCGGGCCATGGATTTCATCGGGTGGCAGATCGCCATGGTCAGAACGCCGTCGATCAGGGCCGAGCGGGTCACGTCGATCAGTTCGTAACCGACACTGACGAAATCCTTGCCCGGCCTGAGGTCGCGCAGGGCGGCGAGCGCGCCCGTGATCCCGCCTCCTGAAACGAAAAGACCGCACATGTCCGGATGCTCGTTGAACAGCTCCTCGGTCATTTCCCTTGCGACGGCAGCTGATTCATAGGTCGAGCGCGGTTCAAGCAGGGTGACGCCGGAATTGTGCTCACGGAAATAGGACCGGAAGCCGCTCTCGTTCAGGTCCTGGTTCCGGTAGCGGTGGTTGCCGACGAGAATGCCGATCTTGCCGGGCTTCCGGCACATTCTGTCGAAGGCCCATGCCGCCGTTCGTCCGACTTTCCAGTTGTCCAGTCCGATGTAGCCGACATTGCCGCGCGCGGTGAGCGGCGTGATGAGACCCAGAACCGGCGTGCCCGACCCGATCACCGTATCGATGCCGTCCGAGATCAGAGGATGTTCCGCCGCGACGAGGGCAACCGCATCGGTCTTTTCCGCGATCGCCAGCAGACGCTCGGCAACGTTGTTCGGGGAGAGATCGTCGATGAATTCGATGGTGAGCGCGATGCTGCAGTCACCGAACTCCGCAGCCGCCGCCGTCAGCGCGTTGCCCATCTCCCGGTAGAAGGCACGTCCGCTCTGATGCAGCAGGATGCCGAAATGATGGGTATCGGCGCTTTCGCGGATGGAATAGTCGATGGTGCCCAGACCGTAGAAGCCGATGCGCTCAGCCGCGTGCCGGACACGCTCCTGGGTGGGTTTTCGAACCGAGGAAGCGTCGGCCAGCACCCGGTTTACCGTTGAGACAGAAACGCCCGCGGCGTCTGCCAGATCCTTGATTGTCGGTCTTGCCATCATGCATGCCTATTTCATTTTGTCTCATTGTTCCATAGTTTTGAGACTTTTTGAAATGAAATAAATATTCTATTTTGAAGTTACTTGATCATTTTTATTTCATTCTGGCAATCTTCCCGTCAATCCGATGCGGCGCCTCAAAGGCGATCAGACATCGGCCGGGAGGAGCGAAATGGACGATCTCAAATACGGTACCCGCGACAGGCGCGGCAACTGGTCGCCGAACGCGAAACAGGAAATCGCGCCGTTCTGGACCGGCAAATATCGCGAGATCGGACGCTGGTTTCTGGACTATCTGTGGCCGTGGAATGCCTTTCACATGGCGACGGCATTGCTTTACTGGGCTTTCGTCGTTCCGGACGTGGACACTCTGAAAACCCTGTCGTGGAGCTGGGCGCTCTGGCTCTTTGCCGTCAACGGTGTCTGCATCTTCGTCATGTATGGCGCGGTGGAACTGTTCTACTACGTCAAGCGGAAGCAGGGGACGCGGTTCAAATACAACGCGAAGTTCCCTTCGGAACATCCGTCCGACGTCTTCTGGTTCAAGAGCCAGAACCTCGACAATTTTCTGCGCACCTATCTGATATCGATCCCGCTGTGGACCCTGTGCGAAGTCATCGCTCTCTGGGTGTTTGCGAACGGCTGGGCGACATGGTTGACCTGGGAGGACAACTGGCTGTGGCTGAGCGTGCTCGTTCTGCTGGTTCCGGCGATCCATGAAGTGCATTTCTTTTGCATTCACCGGCTGATCCACACACCGTTTCTCTATAAACACGTCCATTCCGTGCACCATAACTCCATCAACCCGAGCCCCTGGTCGTCGCTGTCGATGCATCCGGTGGAATCGGCTCTCTATTTTGCGGAAATTTTCTGGCACCTGATCATTCCGTCCAACCCGATCGTCATGCTGTTCCAGCTGCACGGTACCGGCTTCGGGGCGATCAACGGCCATATCGGCTTCGACAAGCTGGAACTGACCGACGAGACCGCGCTCACCAGCCACGCCTATGTTCACTACCTGCACCACAAGTATTTCGAGGTGAACTACGGCGCCGACGGCCTTGTTCCGCTCGATAAGTGGTTCGGCTACTGGCACGACGGTTCGAAAGAAGCCGACGAGCGGATGAAGGAGCGGTTCCGCAAGAAAAAAGAACGCATGAACGCCAAGTCCGGCCGCGCGCGGGAGGCGGTATGATGGACGATCTTTCCTTCGGCACCCGTGACAAGCGCGGCAACTGGCGGCCCGACGAACCTCTGCACCTGCCCTGGACGGGCAAGGTGACCCCCGCCGGCGTGCTGCAGTTCTTCAAGGATTATCTCTCGGGCTGGAATCTGACCTTCTTCGCGATCACGCTGGGCTATTGGCTCCTGGTTCTGCCGCCGCAATCGGAAATGGCGGTGCTCGGCTGGGGCTGGGCCGGCACGCTGCTTGCCATCAACATGGCCGGCATCTTCCTCTTCTACGGTGCGTTCGAGCTGCGTTTCTATATCCAGCGCAAACAGGCGCAGCGCTTCAAATACAACGGCAAGTTCCCCTCGGAGCAGCCGTCGGACGTCTTCTGGTTCAGGAGCCAGAACCTCGACAATTTCCTGCGCTCGATCTTCATCACGGTGCCGATCGGCACGGCGGTCGAGGTGCTGGTCCTGTGGCTGTTCGCCTCCGGCGCGATGCCGATGTCGACCTTTGCGGACAGCCCGGTCTGGGTCGTCGTCCTGATCCTGATCTCGCCGCTGCTGCACGAAGCGCATTTCTTCTTCATCCACCGGGCGATCCATTGGGCCCCGCTCTACAGGTGGATCCACTCCGTGCACCACAACTCGATCAATCCGAGCCCGTGGTCGTCCATGTCGATGCATCCGGTGGAAGGCTTCCTTTATTTCGCAACGCTCTTCTACCACCTGGTTCTCTGGTCCAACCCGTTCGTCGTGATCTGGCAGTGGAACCTGGCCGCCTATGGCGCCGTGGTCGGACATATCGGCTTCGACAAGCTGGAAGTGACCGACGAGACCGCGCTCGAGAGCCATGCCTACGCACACTACCTGCACCACAAGTATTTCGAAGTGAACTACTGCGACGACGGCGTCCTGCCCTGGGACAGGTGGTTCGGCACCTGGCATGACGGCACGAAAGAGGCCGACGAGCGCATGAAGGAACGGTTCCGCCGGAAAAAGGAGCGGAAGAACACCCGGTTCGGCGCGGCAAAGCCCGCGGAATAGAACCGGCACGGAATTGCTTGTCACTGGACTGACGGGTTCGAGACGCAAGAGACGAACCGAACGGCCGGCAAGCATGAAGCGGGCAACCACCTTGGAGGAAACGGTGCTTGCCCATGTTGATCCCACTTTGAGGAAATCCCGTCAGTCGACGGTTTTAGGGAGGAATGTAAAGTGAAGTTCGGAAAAACAATCGCTGCGGCCACCGTTGCCGCTCTGATGTCCACCAGCGCGATGGCCGCCGATATCGCTGTGATCGCGGGCTCGATCGAGGACGGCTTCTTCAACCTGATCAAGAAGGGCGTGGACGACGCGACCCTCGTGGTGGAAGCAAACGGCGGTACCGTGAACTACCTGCGCACGCAGAACTATGACAATTTCGGACCGGATCTGGTGACCCTGATCAACCAGGCTGTCGCTCAGGGCGTGGACGGCATCGCCATTCCGGTCTGGGTGCCGGAGGCGCAGGTTCCCGCGCTGCAGGCCGCTGCCAAGAAGGGCATCACGATCATGATGTACAATTCCGGGCAGCAGGTGAAGGAAGAGGTGAAAGGCGTCAACTATTTCGGTTCCGACGAGTTTGTCGCCGGCGTGGCCGGCGGCGAGTACATGGCCAAGGCCGGCGCCAAGAAAATCCTCTGCCACATCCAGGTTCCGGGCGCGATCAACCTGGAAACCCGCTGCAACGGCGTCAAGGAAGGTGCGGAAAAGAATGGCGCCGAAGTCGTCGTTCTGCGCGTGCCTGCCAACCTTGACGGCGATATCACGGGCACAGCCGAGGCGATCAAGTCCGAACTGGTCGGCGATCAGTCCATCGACGCGGTCATCACCCTGGCTGCCTGGGCCTCGGACGCCGCCACAAATGCGGTTGCCCAGATCGGCGCTGTCGATCGTGTGCGGGTCGGCACGTTCGACATGAACCCGGCGGTGCTCGACCGGATCGCCAAGGGCACTCAGACGATGGCGATCGACCAGCAGCCCTATCTGCAGGGTTTCCTGGCGACCTCCATGCTGGCCGCTCATCTCGATTTCGGCACCGAGCTGGCCACCGATCCGGTCCTTACGGGCCCGGCCATTGTCGACGGTTCGAATGTCGAGACGGCGATTGCGGGCGTGAAACTCGGCGCGCGCTGATCAGAGCTATGCGCCCGGCCGGACATCCGGCCGGGCGCCACCAAAGCCCCGCGCCGTCGCGAAAGGCGCAGGAAGGGAGGGGAAACCCATGACGGACAGTTCCATAGCTTCGACGAGCCGGCCCGCCGGCAGCGCAGCGTCATCATCCGGCTTCTCACTAGGAGGGCTATTCCGGCGTCCCGAAGTCGGTGCCTTCATGGGCATGGTGCTGGTCTTCATCTTCTTTTCCTATTTCGGTTATGACCGGAATTTCCTGACGCCGTTCGGTACCTCGAGCTGGGTCAATGCCGCCTCGACGGTCGGCATCATCGCCATTCCGATCGGGTTCCTGATGATTGCGGGCGAGCTTGACATCTCCATTGGCGCCGTTGTTCCGGCAGCCAAGATGTCGATTGCCATCGCCTGCGGGTTCTACGGGCTGCCGATCCCCGTCGGTCTGGCGATCACCTTCGCCATTGCCGCCTTTATCGGCTGGGTCAACGGAATGCTGGTGACCCGCACCAACGTGCCCTCGCTGATCGTTACGCTGGCAACGCTCTTTGCCGTCAGCGGCCTGACGCTGTTCCTGTCGCTGCTTCTGACCGACACCACCAGCCAGGCGCTGACTTCGCCGGCCTGGGCCAAGACGCTGTTCGGCGACTATCATTTCTGGGGTTTCCAGTCTTCGGTCTTCTGGTGGATCGGGCTGGCTGCACTGCTCTATTTCCTGCTGCATGTGTCGCCATGGGGTAACTGGATCTTCGCGCTCGGCGGCGACCAGGAAAGCGCCCGCAACGCGGGTATTCCCACCGACCGCCTGAAGATCGCGCTGTTCATTCTGGCCTCACTGACCGCAGCCCTCTCCGGCGTCTGCGAAACGGTGCTGTCGAATTCGGCGACGACCACCACGAACTTCGCTCTGATCTTCAACACGATCATCGCGGTCGTGGTCGGCGGTGTGCTCCTGACAGGCGGCTTCGGCACTGTCGCAGGCGTGTTCTTCGGCACCGCGACGCTCGCCATCGTGCAGCAGGGCATCGGCTACACGCCCTTCGACCGAAACCTGTCGAGCCTGATCATCGGCGTCATGCTGCTGATCGCGGTCCTGATGAACGACACGTTCCGAAACATGGCGACGAGCATCTCGTCCGGCAAAAAGAAGTGAAGGAGGCAAGGTCATGACAGACAGAACTCCCGTCCTGGAAATGCGGAGCGTCGACAAGTCCTTCGGTCCCATCGACGTCCTTCACGAGATCTCGCTGAAGGTTCATGAAGGCGAAGTGCTCTGCCTGCTCGGCGACAACGGCGCAGGTAAGTCGACACTGATCAAGACGCTCTCGGGTGTCCACCAACCGACCCGCGGGGAGATGCTGATGGACGGCAAGCCGGTCCACTTCGCCCGGCCCAAGGATGCGCAGGAACTCGGTATCGCCACGGTGCACCAGTTCGGCGGCACCTATCCGCTGATGTCGATCGGCCGCAATTTCTTCGTCGGCGCGGAACCGACCAGGGGCATCTGGCCGTTCAAGGTCTTCGACCGCAAGAAGGCCAACGCCATTGCGGTCAAGTCCGTCCAGGATTTCGGCATTACCCGGATCACCGACGGCGACCGTCTGGTCGGCGGGCTTTCGGGCGGGGAGCGCCAGTCGCTTGCCATCGCCCGCGCGGTCTATTTCGGCGCCCGGGTGCTGATCCTCGACGAGCCGACTGCGGCACTCGGCGTCAAGCAGGCGGCACACGTTCTGCGCATCGTCAACGAAGCCAAGAAACGCGGCCTGGCGGTGATTTTCATTACTCACCAGGTGATGCATGCCATGGCCGTCGGCGATCATTTCGCGGTCCTGATCCGCGGTGCCGTCGCCGCCGATTTCCGAAAAGGCGAAAAGACCCGCGAGCAGATCGCCGACCTGATGGCCGGTGGCGAATCCATGGCGGATCTCGAAGCCAGTATCGAGGGCTATATGGAAACCCACGAAGGCCATCCGCCACCTGCGGCGGAATAAGGTTCATGTGAAAGGGGACCCTTTCCCGGTCTCCTTTCTCCTCCCGCCGGCGGCCTGTCCATCCCGCAGGCCGCCGGAAGAATTCAACGAAAAGCAGTAGACCAGATGACAACGCGAATTGCCGTGATCGGGGCCGGCCTCATGGGTGCGGACCATGCCAAAATTGTGGCTGAAGACTTGGCCGGAGCAACTGTTCAGGTCGTGTGCGACATGGATGAGGCACGCGCCCGCAAGGTTGCGGACGCCGTCGGTGCGGCGGATGCGGCCAGCGACCCGGAAGCGGTGATCGGCCGGGGAGACGTCGACGCGGTGATCGTCGCCAGCCCCGATTTCACCCATGCCCCGCTCAGCCTGGCTTGCATGAAAGCCGGCAAGAAGGTTCTGTGCGAAAAACCGCTGTCGCAGTCTTCCGCTGAATGTTTTCAGGTGATGGAAGCGGAACAGGCTGCCGGCGAGAGGTTCGTCCAGCTCGGCTTCATGCGCCGCTACGACCAGTCCTACAAGGAAATGAAGCAGGCGCTGACCGGCGGCACGCTCGGCCGGGCGATCATGATGCACAATTTCCACCGCAACGTGGAAACGCCCGCCGCGGATTTCACCGCCGACATGGCCATCACGAATTCCGCGCCGCATGAATTCGACGTTGCCCGCTTTGTGCTGGGCACCGAATACACCGGCATTTCCGCCTTCGCGCCCAAGGGGGCAGGGGGCAAGGTGGGACCCGTCTTCATGGTGCTCGAGACCGTCGACGGCCAGCTGGTCAATATCGAGATCAACAACAACGCCGCCTATGGCTATGACATCAGGGCCGAGCTGGTCGGCGAAAAGGGCGCCATTTCCCTCGCCGACCCGGTCCATTCCCGGCTCGACATCGCACTCACCTCGCGCACTCATTACGCGCCCGACTGGCGGCCGCGCTACGGCGAGGCCTATCGCCGCCAGAACAGGGATTTCCTGTCCTTTGTCGAAACCGGCCGCTTCCCCGAGATCGCCTCCGACTGCTGGGACGGCTATGCCGCCGCCATTGTTGCCGAAGCCGGTGTCGCCGCCCTGAGGGCGGGCCAGAGAGCGCCCGTCACCATGATATCCAAGCCGGAGTTCTATGCATGAAACTGGGGTTCGTTTCCGACAGCCTGGGCGGGATGCCGTTCAAGGATCTGCTTGCCAACGCGGCAAGAATGGGGGTCTCGGGCATCGAGGTGAACACCGGCGGCTGGTCCACGGCGCCACATTTCGACCTTGCCGCCATGAAGGACACCCAGGCAAGGCAAGACTTCCTGAAGGCCTTTGCGGATCACGGGCTGGAGATCATCAGTCTCAACGCCAACGGCAACCCGCTGCACCCGACCCAGCCCGAGCAGGGCGAATGCCTGAAGGATACCATCCGGGTTGCCGGGGCCATGGGCATCAAGACCGTCTGCACCATGTCCGGCCTGCCCGCGGGAAGCGCAGCCGACAAGATGCCAAACTGGGTCGTGTCCTCCTGGCCGCCGGAGACGCAGGCGATCCTGCGCTATCAGTGGGAAGATGTCCTGCTGCCCTTCTGGTCAGAGATCGCGGATCTGGCGAAGGAAAACGGTGTCGAACGCATCGCCCTGGAGCTGCATGGCAACCAGTGCGTCTACAACGTGCCGTCGCTCCTGAAACTCCGCGAGGCGATCGGCCCGGTCGTCGGCGCGAACCTCGATCCCTCGCATCTCTTCTGGATGGGAGCGGATCCGCTCGTTGCTGCCGAGGTCCTGGGCGGGGCCATCTATCACGTCCACGCCAAGGACACGCTTCTGAACGCCCCGGTCCAGGCCGTCACGTCGCTCCTGGAGAACGGCAGTCTGATGGATATTCCGGCCAGAAGCTGGTCCTACATCACGCTCGGTTTCGGCCATGGCGAGGAGTGGTGGCGGCAGTTCTGCTACCGGCTGAAGATGGCCGGTTACGACGGCTGGCTCTCCATCGAGCACGAGGACGTCCTGCTCAACTCCCTGGAAGGGCTCGAGAAATCCGTTGCGCTCCTGAAAGGCGTGATGCCCGTTGCCCCTTCCGACTTCAAGCCACAGGAGATCTGAACGCCATGCGCTCCCGTGACTACAGCCTGCTTGGACCGGACGCCGACCGCGCCGTTGCGGAAGGCCTGGTCACGACCGAGTGGTACCGGACACCGGTTCCCAGGAAAGAGATGAAGGCGCTCATGCAGCGCGCGGACCAGCCGGCGATCCGCGACACGGTCTTGCTGTTCACGCTGATGATCGTCTTTGCCGCAGGTGGCATCGCCCTGTGGCCAAGCGGCTGGTCGATCCCGTTCTGGCTGGCCTATGGGGTCCTCTATGGCTCCGCCATGGACAGCCGGTGGCACGAGTGCGGGCACGGCACCGCGTTCCGGACCCGCTGGATGAACGAGCTCGTCTACCAGATCGCCTGTTTCTGCATGATCCGCGATCCCCATTGCTGGAAATTCAGCCACGCGCGGCATCATTCCGACACGATCATCGTCGGCCGGGATCCGGAGATCGCGATCATGCGGCCCACCGAGATCCTGAAGCTGGCCGCGAACCTGATCGGTCTGGTCGATGTCCGGGACGGGCTGACGCGGATGGCCGCTCACGCGGCGGGCCGTATCCTGCCGGACGAAGCGACCTATCTGCCCGAAACGTCGCATGCATCCGTCATCCGTACGGCCCGGGTCTGGGTGCTGATCTATGCCGCCACTATTGCGCTTGCGATCGCAATGGGCTCGATCCTGCCCCTGATGCTGATCGGTCTGCCGCGCCTGTACGGCTGCTGGCACATGGTGATGTGCGGCTGGCTGCAGCATGGTGGCCTGGCCGACAACGTCACCGACCACCGGCTGAACAGCCGGACCGTGCTGATGAACCCGGTCAGCCGCTTCATCTACTGGAACATGAACTACCATGTGGAGCACCACATGTTCCCGCTTGTTCCCTATTACCGCCTGCCCGAGCTGCATCGCGCGATCGCATTCGATCTGCCGAAGCCCTGTCCGTCGATTGCCGCCGGCTTTGCGGAGATGCTGCCGGCGCTGTTCCGCCAGCGCACCGATCCGGATTTCCACATACGCCGCGCCTTGCCGGCGTCGGCCGCACCTTATCAAGACCATCCGGCTGCCGGCGTTTCCGCAGCCTGAACATAAAAGAAGGGAGGATTTCATGAGCCAGTGGGTTGATGCCTGTTCCGCCGACGACATCGACGCCGAAGAGGCGATCCGGTTCGATCATGGCGGCAGGACCTTCGCGGTCTATCGCAACGACAAGGACGAATACTACTGCACCGACGGGCTGTGTACTCACGAGGATGTGCATCTTGCGGACGGGCTGGTGATGGAAAACACCATCGAATGTCCCAAGCACTCCAGCATCTTCGATTTCACCACCGGCGAGGTCGAGACGCCGCCGGCCTGCGAGAACCTGCACACCTATCAGGTCAAGGTCGAAGGCGGCCGGGTCCTGATCGAGCTCTGACAGCCATGCCGCAGCCCTTCGCCCTGGCCGCATGCGCGGAAATGATCTGGCAGGACAAGCCGATGGACTGGCGCGTCAGGCGCCTTACCGAACTCGGTTTCGGCGTCGGCCTTTGGAACTGGCCGGATCATGATCTGGATGCGCTCGAAAAATCCGGTGCCACCTTCACCATCATGAACGGCTATCTCGAAGGCCGTCTGGCGGATGAGGACGGCGCAGACATGCTGCTGCGCTCCGCGCGGGAAACGGCGCAGGTCGGCAAACGGCTCGGGATTCGGTACCTCAACCTGCACGGCACAGGCCTTGGCGACGGCGGCATCCCGATCGCGCAGACGAATGTGGTGACGGGCGCCATGTGGCTGAAGGCCAGAGACACTTTGAACCGCATCTGTGACATGGCGGAGGAGGAGGGCGTGGTCTTCACGCTGGAAAACCTCAATCTGCGCGATCATCCGGGATGCCCTTTCGGCAGCACGGAAGATGTACTGGCGCTGGTCTCGGCCATCGACCGGTCCGAGCTGCGCATCAATCTCGACCTCTACCACACCCAGATCGGCGAGGGAGATCTGGTGCGCTGGTGCGAGAAATGCCTGCCCTGGGTCGGTGAGGTGCAGGTGGCGGACACCCCCGGCCGGTGTGAACCCGGAACGGGCGAAATCAACTATGCCGGCGTGGCACGGGCACTCTTCGACATGGGCTATCGCGGCCCGGTCGGGCTGGAGGCCTTCGCCGCCGGCGATCCGGATGCGGCACTCGATGCCTTCCGGACAGCTTTCACGGTGTAGATCATGACCGGTATCGTCATCATTGGCGCAGGAGAATGCGGTGTCCGGGCGGCCTTCGAGCTGCGCGGCAAAGGCTACGAAGGGGCGGTCACGCTCTTGAGCGCCGAGGCGGTTCTGCCCTACGAGCGTCCGCCGCTGTCCAAGGACCGGACGCTCGAACCCAAGCTGATCCGAAACGAGGACGCCTACGGGCAAGCGGGCATCGATCTGCGGCTCGGGGCCGAAGTCGTGGCCATCGATACTGCCGCCGGGACGGTTGCGCTTTCCGGCGGCGAAACGCTCGCCTACGACAAGCTGCTGATCGCCACAGGTGCCAGGCCGCGCGTCTTTCCGGGCATGGAAGACTGTCTGACGCTGCGCTCCCACAACGATGCAAGTGCGATCCTGCCGCGGCTCGGACCGGGCGTGCGCGTCGGCATCATCGGCGGCGGTTTCATCGGCCTCGAACTGGCCGCGACCGCCCGCCGGGCCGGAGCCGGGGTCATGGTGCTGGAGGCCGCTCCGCGGCTCATGGGCCGGGCCGTGCCGGAGGAGATCGCCGGTGTCGTGCATGAAAGGCATCTGAAGGAGGGCGTCGACATCCGGACGGGTGCGCAAGTGGCCTCCGCCGACGCCGGTTCAGTCGTCCTGAAGGACGGCACGGCACTCGCGTTCGATCTGGTGATCGCCGGGACCGGTGCAACGCCGAACACGGCACTGGCCGAAGCCGCCGGGCTTGCGGTCGACAACGGCGTCCGTGTCGATGGCTGCTTCCGGACATCGGCCGCGGATGTGTTCGCGGCGGGGGATTGCTGCAATTTTCCCTGGGTGGGGCAAAACGTCCGGCTGGAGAGCTGGCAGGCCGCGCAGGAACAGGGGGCGCATGCGGCTGCGGCGATGCTGGGCGACATGACCGACTATGCCAGGGTGCCCTGGTTCTGGTCCGATCAATACGACCTGTCGCTCCAGGTCGCGGGCCTGTTCGACTGCACGCGCGGGTCCGTCCGGCGCGACCTGGCCGACGGTGCCTTCGTCCTGTTTCAGGCCGATGACGGCGGCCGGCTTCGGGCCGTTGCCGGCGTCGGCCCCGGCAACGCGATCGCCAAGGACATCAAGCTGGCCGAAAAACTCATCGACAAGGGAGCCTTGCTCGACGAGGCAGCCTTCGCCGACCCATCCGTCAATCTGAAGAGCCTTCTAAGGGCCGCATAAGCAAAAGGGGAGCCTTCATGGACCGCAACCGCACGACCGTCGCCGATATCCGCGCCAGAAAAGCCGCAGGACAGAAACTCTCCATGCTCTACGTCACCACGCTGGAAGAAGCGGCGGCGGCGGATGAGGCCGGCATCGACATGCTGTCGATCGAAGGCAAGTATTTCTCGCCCGACATGCGCAAGGCGGCGGGCAGGTGCTTCGTCCAGGTCGGCCTGCCCTATGGCGGCTGGGGCCAGTTCGACGGGCGGCACCTCGCGACTGCCGAGGACTACCTGCAGGCGGCCTATCACTTCACCGCTATGGGCGGCGACTGCTTCTATTGTGCGGCTTCGCTCGATATCCAGAAGGTGCTCTGCGACAATCATATTCCGATCGTCGCTCATGTCGGACTGATCCCGTCCTACATCACCTGGACCGGTTTTCGCGCCGTCGGCAAGACCGCCGCCGAAGCCGCCTCGGTCTGGAACCAGGTCAAGAACCTGGAAGCCATCGGCTGTTTCGGCGCGGAGCTCGAAGTGGTGCCCGACCGGATCGGTACCTGGATCTCCCAGAACACCTCCATGATCATGCTGGGCATGGGTGCAGGGTCCGGCGCGGACGCGCAGTATCTCTTTACCGAGGACGTTCTCGGCCACACCGCCGGCCACAAGCCGCGCCACGCCAAGACCTACCGGAACTTCGCGGCCGAATACCAGCGGCTCCAGACGGAACGCATCGCCGCCTTCCGGGAATTCATCGAAGACGTGAACACGGGCGTCTATCCGGCGGCGGAGCACAGCGTTGCGATTGCCGATGCCGAATACGACGCCTTCCTCAAAACGGTCGGGAGTTGATCCCATGCTTGCAGCACAAACCCTGGCGGATCGTCCGATCCGGATCGGCCTTGTAGGCTACGGCACAGGCGGACGGCATTTCCACGCCCCCTTCATGATGGCGGCAAACGGTGTCGAGCTTGCGGGCATCGTCGCGCGGGCACCGGCGACCATTCAGGCCGTCCGGGACGATTTCCCCGATCTGCCCATCCACGCAAGCCTGACCGACATGATCGCCGCCGGCGGGATCGATGCGGTCACCATCACCACGCCGCCGCAGACCCGGCGGGACCTGGTTCTGGAAGCCGTCGAAGCCGGCCTGCACGTCGTCGCCGACAAACCCTTCGCGCCGACCGCGGCGGGCGGGCTGGAACTCGATGCGGCGGCAAAGGCGAAGGGCGTGGTCCTGGGCGTGTTCCAGAACCGCCGCTGGGACTCCGACATGCAGACGCTGGCGAAGGTCATTCGCGACGGCGCGCTCGGCAAGGTGTGGCGGGTTCACACGCGCATGGATTTCGACGATCCGGCAACGCTGGAAGCAGGCCCGACCGGCGGTCTGCTGCGCGATCTCGGCAGCCATCTGGTCGATCAGATGCTTTGGCTGCTCGGACCGGCCGTCGCGGTGGATGCGCAGCTCGACCATGTCGATCTGCCCGAGGGTCGCACCGATGCCGGGTTCACGATCGCGCTCCGGCACCAAAGCGGTGTCCATTCACACATCTCCGCCAGCAAGCTCAATCACCTCAACATGCGGGAGCTGCGCGCCTATGGCGAGGCCGGCTCCTACGTCGCCCAAAGCATGGACATCCAGGCCCAGTCGATCTTTGCCGGCAAACGGCCCGTGGACAATCTCAAAGACTGGGGCTTCGAACCGCCGGCCAACTGGGGCGCGCTGCGCACCGCGAAGGGCGTCTCTCCGGTGAAATCGGAACAGGGCCGCTACCACGATTATTACGAAGCCTTCGCCCGGGCGGTTCGCGACGGCGGCCTGCCGCCGGTTACTGCCGAGGAAGGCAGCCGAACCCTTGCCGTCCTCGATGCCGCCCGGCAAAGCGCGGCGGAAGGCCGGTCGGTCCCGCTCTAACAAGTCTCACTCGGTGGGCAGGTCGCTGAAAGGACCTCATGTCATGCTAAAAGTCGGACTCCTGGGAGCAGGACGCATCGGTCAGGTGCATGCCGTCAGCATAGCCGGTCATCCGGGCAGCGAGCTGGTTGCCGTTTCGGACGTGAATGCGCAGGCTGCCGAGACCCTCGCGGTGAAATATGGTGCCGATGCCTGTGGCTCAGAGGAAATCATTTCCGACGACAGTATCGATGCGGTGCTGATCGCCACATCGACCGACACCCATTCCGATCTGATCGAGGTGGCAACGGCGGCGGGCAAGGCTGTTCTGTGCGAAAAGCCGGTCGATCTCAGCCTGGAACGGGCCCGGTCCTGCCTCAAGGCAGCGGCGGTAGCCGGACAGCCGGTCATGATCGGCTTCAACCGCCGCTTCGATCCGAGTTTCGCGGCGCTGAAGGCGTCGTTCGAAGCCGGTGACATCGGCAAGGGGGAAATGCTGTCCGTCATATCCTTCGACCCGGCCCCGCCGCCCGTTGCCTATGTCAAGGTATCCGGCGGCCTCTTCCGGGACATGATGATCCATGATTTCGACATGGCCAACTTCATCATGGGCGAGTTGCCCGTAACCGTTTTCGCCGCCGGCACGTCCATCGTCGATCCGGAAATCGGCGCGGCCGGCGACGTCGATACGGCGGTGGTCACCATGACTTACACGGACGGCCGCATCGCCGTCATCCGTAACTCCCGCCGTGCCGTCTACGGCTATGATCAGCGTGTGGAACTGCTTGGCTCGGAAGGCCTGCTGCAGGCGGAGAACATGCTGGAGCACACGGTCGTGAAGTCGACGGCCGCCGGCGTGTCCAGCGCCAAGCCGACCTACTTCTTCCTGGAGCGCTACATGCCCGCCTACCAGGCGGAATGGGCTGCCTTCGTGAATGCCGTGACTGACGGCAAGCCGCTGCCCGTAACGCTTGAGGACGGCGTTGCCGCACTTGCCATGGCGGAAGCGGCGACCATGTCCGCGCGCCAGGGCGCACCCGTCACCCTTGAAAGTGTTTACCCGTAATTACCGGGACCGGGCAGCTCCGGCTGCTCGATCCCGGCAGGAGTTGCTGAAAGAAAATGACCCGTTTTGCCCTCCGTGTTCAGTGCCGCTCGACCCGTGGAATTGTGTCGGCCATCTCGGCCTTTCTCGCCGGGGAGGGCTGCAACATCACCGACAGCGCGCAGTTCGACGACGTGCATACCGGCAATTTCTTCATGCGTGTCAGCTTCAGGTCGGAAGAGGGCCGCAGCCTTGAGGAACTCCGCGGCGGGTTCGGTCCCGTGGCAGAGAAAATGGATATGGAGGCGGAGTTCTTCGACGAGGACGTCAAACGCAAGGTCATCATCATGGTCTCGCGCTTCGGCCATTGTCTCAACGACCTGCTCTACCGCTGGCGGATCGGGGCGTTGCCCATCGACGTCGTCGGCGTGATCTCCAACCACATGGATTACCAGAAGGTCGTGGTGAACCACGACATCCCCTTCCATTGCATCAAGGTGACCAAGCAGAACAAGCCGGACGCCGAAGCGCGAATCATGGACGTGGTCGAGGAGACCGGTGCCGAACTGGTCGTGCTCGCCCGTTACATGCAGATCCTGTCGGACGACATGTGCCGGAAGATGTCCGGACGGATCATCAACATTCACCATTCTTTTCTGCCGTCCTTCAAGGGGGCCAATCCTTACAAGCAGGCGTTTGACCGCGGCGTGAAGAATATCGGCGCGACGTCCCACTATGTCACGGCCGATCTCGACGAAGGGCCGATCATCGAGCAGGACACGATCAAGGTCACCCATGCCCAGTCCCCGGAAGACTATGTTTCGCTCGGCCGGGATGTGGAGGCGCAGGTGCTTGCCCGCGCCGTCCATGCCCATATCCACGGCCGGGTTTTTCTCAACGGCGACAAGACCGTCGTCTTCCCGCCGTCGCCCGGTTCCTTCGCATCGGAACGCATGGGCTGACGGCCAGTCAATCAGAAGGTGAACGCGCCCGGAGCGCTGGAGAATTGCCCCATGATCCAGAACAAACTCGATGTCATCACGATTGGCCGGTCATCGGTTGATTTATACGGGGCGCAGGTTGGCGGCCGGTTGGAGGACATGGCGTCCTTCAACAAGTATATTGGCGGTTCGCCGACCAACATGGCGACCGGCACGGCCCGGCTCGGGCTGAGGTCCGGGCTGATCACCCGCGTCGGCGACGAGCATATGGGCCGCTTCATCCGCGAGGAGCTGGAGCGCCACGGCGTCGACACCACGGGTGTGATCACCGATCCGGAGCGCCTGACCGCGCTCGTCCTGCTCGGCATCCGCGACCGGGAGCAGTTCCCGCTGATCTTCTATCGCGAGAACTGCGCCGACATGGCGCTCTGCGAGGACGACATCGACCCTGAGTTCATCGCCTCGGCAAAGGCGGTGGTCGCCACCGGCACCCATCTGAGCCATCCGCAGACCGAGGCCGCCGTCCTGAAGGCGCTGACCCTTGCCAGGGAGAGCGGCGGGCGGACCGCGCTCGACATCGACTACCGCCCCAACCTCTGGGGCCTGTCCGGCCATGGCGACGGC